>ENA-OURV01002094-OURV01002094.1-human-gut-metagenome-genome-assembly--contig:-NODE-2094-length-14554-cov-8.723153_pt1 | contig 14554 bp, 10 predicted proteins | sample MGYA00242141_ERZ509072 | MGnify/ENA primary metagenome ERZ509072 (study PRJEB26280, sample SAMEA2338763) | human gut metagenome | biome: human gut; feature: human-associated habitat; material: faeces... | reverse complement strand
TCGAAGGGTTCATAGACTTTCTCTCGTATCTGTCGCTTGCAAATAACATACATCCAGTCAGCGATACGGTTGTCTTGAACTCTGTTGTCAACCTTTCCAAAGCCGTTCCGTATCTCTTGCAACATCCTGTGATCCATGCCTTTTTCGACAACGACGAAACCGGACGCAAAACGACCTCCGACCTGCATCGTCTTTGCCCCCGCAGCGAGGTCATCGACCAAAGCCATTTTTACCACGGGTACAAAGACGTGAACGACTATCTGCTCGCCCGCATAAAAGGCCGAACACAAAAGCCTTCGACACAGAAGAACGCCTCCGAAACGAAGGCTCTTCAGGCTGTCCGGAATAATCTGCAACCTTCGCAATCGGAAACAGCTACGATTAAGCCACAGCGTCGGAAAGGGGTAAAGGTTTAAAGAAGGCAAGGTTGTGTTTTTGGCAGCCAAAAACCGCTGCCTTCCCGTCGGTCGGCAGTCGATCCCGCTGGTCTGGATATTCGATCATTATTCTTTTCACCTGAAATCGCAAACGAATGGAAACACCGAAGAAGACATACAACAGACAGGGCGGCCGCCCTGTCCTGAGCAAGTCCCAGCGGCAGGAATACCGCCTTACCGTCCGCTACAACACGGAGCTGCATCTCCGGCTCAAGGCTCTGGCCCGGCAATCGGGTCAGCGGCCCGTCGAGGTCGTGCGGCAGCTCATAGCCTATGGGTGAGTGAAGGAGCGGGTAAAGAAGGAACACCGTCCGGTATTCGACCTGCTGAAAGGATTATCCGACAACCTGAACCAGCTGACCCGGCTGGCACACGCCAAAGGCATCGAACGGCTGGAGAAACAGATTGCACCGGTAGTGCAGGAAGTCCGGCGGCTCTTAAAAGATTTGCGCGATGATCGGTAAGATAATATCGGGATCGTCCTTTTCGGGAACGGTAGGTTACGTGATGAAAGAGAAATCCCGGATATTGGAAGCCGAGGGTATCGTGCCTCCGGATGCAAAGCGCATGGCCGAGGATTTCAAAGACCAGACCCTCCTGAACCCGCGGCTGAAAAACACCGTCGGGCATATCTCCCTCTCTTTTTCACCCAAGGACGCCCCGCGGATGACCGACGCACTGATGACGCAGATCGCAAAGGAGTACATGCAGAAGATGGGCATCACCGATACGCAGTATCTATTGGTTCGCCATCTCGACCAGCCCCATCCGCACTGCCATCTGGTCTACAACCGGGTCGGAAACAACGGGCAGACCATATCGGACAAGAACATCAAGCTCCGGAATGCCAAGGTCTGCCGGGAGCTGACCGAGAAATACGGGCTATACCTCGCACCGGGCAAAGAGGAAGTGCGTCGGGAACAGCTACGCGAACCGGACAAGAGCAAATACGAAATCTACGATGCGATCAAAGGCAGCCTGCCCAAGTGCAAAAACTGGAACGAGCTGGAAAGTAAGTTAAAAGATCAAGGTATTACGATGCGCTACAAATATTGCGGAAATACCGACCGCAAACAAGGGGTTTTGTTCTCGAAAAACGGCTTCGAGTTCTCCGGATCGAAGATCGACCGAGCTTTCAGCTTTACGAAGCTCGACAACCGGTTCAACCATATTCAACAGCAGCCCCAACACCGAACAACGCTTCTCGGAAACCTCTCGACGGCAGCCGGGAATTACCGCTCGGCGTTTGCTGCGTTGTTCGGTGGCATGGGCGGCGGCAGTACACGCGAAGAGCCGTCATCGGTAAACCTCGGAAAGGCTGGGGGTATTCCGCTGCTGCCGGCCGGTTCGCCCGTCGGAGTGTCGGCCGAGCAGTTGCAGCGCAAACCGGGAGAAAGCCCCGAAGAGCATATCGCACGAATCACGGCGCTGCTCGATGCCGCGGCCGAGGCGATGGCCATCGCTGCGATGGAACACCGACGCAGACTCGAAGAACAGAAAAGAAGAGCCAAAATAAAACTGTAACCGAATTAGAAAATCTTAAAAATCATGAACGACGAAAATAAGATCGGACTCTCGATCGAAATGTACGAAGACCTCAAGGAAACACTTGTCAAAGCCATTAAAAACGCCAAGACGGGAAAAACCGACGGCAGTATACATTCAGACAATGCACAAACCGAACGGATCGAGCGGCTGATAGAGGCCACGGAGCTCTCGCAGGCCCAGATAACACACCTGCTCGAACACGTACGCAAACAGATCAAATTACCCGGAGTACAAAACGGGCGGGAGCAAGCGATGGCTGACAAATATAATACGTTGCTGACACAGTTGGCTGGGAGACTGGAGGTGATCGACAAGGAGAACAGGCAGACACATACATTGGTCGAGCAGGTCGGGCAAGCCGTCGAAGCATTGACAAGGCCCGACGCCCTGCCCGCACAGGAACACCGCCATACCTATACGCTCGACATCAGTTCTTCGAAAACATTTCTGATGATATTCGCCATGCTGGGATGTATTTTCCTGCAAGCAGTATTCATTTACCGAATCTCGGAGAATAATCGGCAGTTAGCTACCAACGATCTGAAATACCGTTACGTGAAGATGTGCGGGGAAATCACCGAAAAGAAGCTGACAGAGTTGGAAACGATATTCAGGGATAAGCAGCACACGGCCATGCGCGATACCGTCCGAAACCAAGTCGAGTGGTACGAAGAAGCCGTAAGGCGTCAGGCTGAACGGTTGGAGCAGGCGACTGTTAAGGAGCGGAAAGCGAAAAAACTACTCGACGATGCTGAGATATTGCGACAACAAAATTAAAATAATTCCAGATTCAATAATCTCGATTTCAACAGTAGGTGGGGCGTAAATCAAACTGTGTTAAAGTTTGTATTCGGATCGATTTTGGGTGGCAGGAAAAATATTTTTCCATTCTATTGTATTTTTCATTTTATTTTCATACATTTAGAATGTTATTAAAATTGACGCTTTATGAAAAAAATTATTTCTTTTATTATGGTAATCTCTATTTTTTCCTCTTGTAAAATAGAGAAAAATGCCGACTCTCAATTAACGACTACAGAGTCCAACATTGAGCATGTATGTATTCCGTTAACCGACGCACAAATTATTGGGTTGTATAACACATTAACTACTGTACAGACTCGTGCGGTTGTTTTAGTAAGCAGTTTAGAAGAATTTAAGAGCTATTTGAATACTTCTCTGGTTGCTGTCTGTTTTACAGCGACATGGAGTGGACCATGTAAAATGTATAAGCCCATTTATCATAAAGTATCAGAAAAATACACTGCCAGTGTATGTCGTTTCTTGGAAGTTGATGTGGATGAATCTCCAGAACTGGCAGAACTATTCAATATTGTTAAAGTTCCTACAACTATTATAATTAAAAACGGAGAAGTCGTAGCTCAAGCGTCGGGCATCTTGACTGAAGCAGCTCTAACCGAATTAATAGAAAGCTATAAAGTCAAATAATTGTTTTAATTTTCTCAATTTATGAAGAAACTTGTCTTATTGTTAGGGATTATTCTATACCTCGTATCTTGCAAGGTCGAAGAACCGAAATTTGCAAACCAGTCAACATTTTTAGAAGCCGAAACCACTACAATCGAACACGTGTCAATACCATTGACAAATTCGCAATTACTCGAATTATTTCGCAATATGAGTCCTTTGGCACAAACACGAGTAGCCGTATTTAACCTCCTGACCGAGGAAGATATACGAATATGGTCAACTACAGGTCCCGGAGTATTAGCGATATACTTTTGGGCTCCATGGCATGGCCCAAGCAGAATGTATGCTAGTAGATTCGAAAAAGTTGCAGAATGGTATACAAACGAAGAGTGTTATTTTGGAAAAATTAATTTTGAAGATATAGATCAACAAATTCGAACAAAATACGGAGTTAATGAAATGCCCACAACTTTTATCATAAAGCAGAACGAGATTGTTGCAAAAGCAGTAGGGATCATAGAAGAAAGCACATTGAAGGCGTTAGTAAATCAATATAAAGCAACTGCAACAAAAAGGACAAGTCCTGACTAAAAGCCAGGACTTGTCCTTTAAGAATTTACCGTCTATTCGGTCACACGTTCGAATGTAAATGAAATAAACGGAGAATATGTAGTCGTCGGTTTAGTTTCTTCATAATATATTTTATCGACTAAGAATGATTTTGAATTATAGTCAACAAAATAGATTTTCATCTTATTGGAATCTCCATCCTTAAAGTTTATTCCAATATAAGCCTCTGTATCTTCGCTCTGCTCTGTTGCAGAAAAATAACGGTTTACGTTATCAAGCAAAATCAATTGAAGCGGAACCTTCGTCCCCATTCCCTCTCTTACAATGATCTCTTCACCTTTCGAAATACCTGAGTTCTCCCGGAAAAAGTTTTTCAAGGTCGATTCAAGCGAGGTCGTAAGACCCTCTTCCGTGAAAATCAACCGGTCCTTTGCATTGTATGCGGGTAAAGCAGCCATATCGGCGTCGAACGTAGGTTTGTCGTATTCAGAGCTGCTTCCATTCAGATTGGCAAACTCCGTAGGATCATAGTTGCCTTCGGCACTCATTTTCCATGTACCTTCCAGTTTGCTGAAATACGATCCGAAAATCGTTACGGTAATCTCGTTATACTGTCCCCGGACGAATCCTTTGTTGTTCTCCAGTCCGGTTTTCAGAACGACCTTGTCTTTTCCGGTTTCCAGCGTGCCGGCTTTAAGGGTAATGGCACCTGAACTTTTACCCTGAGCGACAACCAGTTGTTTAGCCCCCTCGAACGTAAAATTGGTATTCTCGACAGCCGTCGAACCTTCGGCGATCTCAATGGGAATGACGATATCCTGCTCCGCAGTATATTTTGCCCCCGTAGCCGTATAAAGATCCAACTGAACGGAACCGGTCTCACCCATGGTCATGGATTTGACAGAGAAGGAATACATAATTTTACCTTTCACTCCCAGACTGATCTTCGCCGTGGCATTTTTCCCGGGGATAAAGTCAGCCACCGAGCCCAACGTCGCAACGATTTCCTTGGCTTCGTCGTAGTTGTCCAAAGCCGTTACCGTAATCGAAAGCGACTGATTGTTACCTCCCAATATGAATTGTTCGGCCGATACGGAATACTCGGAACCCTTGACAGCCGTACCCGAGAAAGCAACGGGAACGGTGACGGGCGACGCAAGCGATGATAAATCGACACCGGAGACTTGCAGATCCAGTGTTACGGAACCTGTCGAAAGCGCGAGCACCGGCTTCGCAAAAGAAAGCGTAGGCGTCGAATCATCGTTGTCATCCGAACAAGCGCCGAATAACAGCGGCGCCGCGAGCAATGCAAATAAAAATTTTCTCATAACCAAAGTTTTAATTAATAAAGGTTTGTTCAACAGTTATTTCGAACCTTCCAGAAAGGCTTCATATTCATCTTCTTCGCTTGCGATCTGCGCCCAATCCTCATTCCCGAGAAATACACCGTCGGGCATAATGTATTTCGTCAAATAATCCTTAGCCAAAGGCGGCGTCTCATCATAGTTGTCATCACAGCCACTCAGCGACACAACAGCCGCAATCGCTGCGACAAACGCAATCATTCGTCTTTTCATCGTATTGTTCATAATCCTGATTCTTTTATTCCATTTTATCGTACCCCGGATTTTGCTCCAACCCCTCGACCAATTGAATATCGGGAGCGTAAAGCGGGAAAGTATACATCCAGGAATAAGTCGTGTATTTCAGTCCCTGCTTGGCGACCCAGAACTCCGGACATCCGTTACGTTTGAGTTCGTACCAGCGATCTCCTTCAAGGAAAAGTTCCTTGCGGCGTTCGCAATGGATAGCATACAGCAGCGGAGTCAGCGCATTTCCCTTGGCATCGACCTGAATCAAATCGTCGTGATCGACCGGAGGCAGAGTCTGCATCGTGTAGTCCGAGACATCGGCAATGCGCTTTCGTCGCAGTTCGTTCAAAGCAGCAAGGGCCTTTTCGGGTTCATCGCTATGATAATAACTCTCAGCCAGAATCAACTGCAATTCAGCGCTTCGCAGGCAGGAAAGCAGGTTCTTAGCCGGCAGTCTTTTGGCATCGATCGACAGCGCGAAACGCACATCTCTTTCCTTTTCGGCGAAAAGATCGTAAAACCGGCGGGAACAAGGTCTGTTTTTCAAATAATTTTTTGAATTCGTCAGCGCCGTAGATTCCGAAGATCCAGCATAAATCTGTGCCTTGAAGATCATGTTGCCACTCTTGGCCATCTGTTCCCCGATCATCGCCTTGTAAGGTTCCGCATCGAGCAACGGATATTTTTCCAATAACTCCGAAGCATACTGAGCTGCCAAACGATACTGCTGTGTCCAGAAATAGAGCCGGGCCAGATAGCCTTTGGCGACATCGGAATTGAAGCGATAGATCTCATCCTGAATGTCGTATTCGATCGCTTTATTCAAATCCTCCTCGATCCGTTTGACGGTCTGGTTATAAGTACTGCGAGTAGGCTTCGCCTCCATATCAAATTCCGTAACCAACGGTACACCAGGCCCCGGATTATCCGGATTGCAAGCCTGACAGAAGTTGCGCAGCAAATTATAATAGCAGATACCGCGAAGGGCATACGCCGTACCGAGCACGTCCATCCCGAGCCGGCTGCTCCGGTCTTCGAGATAACCGATTATGATGTTGCAATCCCGAATCACCGCATAAAGATTCGTATACAGAGTTTGCTTAGCGGAAAGTTGCTCTCCTATGTAAAGCGAAATATAATTTCCTCCGGGATATTGAGTCAGATTAGCAGCCAGGTTATCGGCATAACACTCCAAATCGGCCATTTCCAATCCGTCGCCCATCACGACCTCCTCTCCGTAATCGATCTCGTCGAGATGCGCATGGAGCAACGCTGAAAATTCCTCGGCTGTTTCGGGGATGGTCTGTCCGTAAGGTTTTATATCCAAATAGCGGTTGCAGGATACGGCTAATAACACGAGTGCAATCACTGTGAATGTCTTTTTCATACTCTCTGTTTTGAAATTACCGTTTCGGAATTAAAATCCGATCGAAAGTCCGATCGAATAGGAGCGGCATTGCGGGTACACCGCACCGGGAGTTTCAGGGTCCAGCCCCGAGTAATTCGTGAACGTCGCCAGATTGTTCATCGTAAACGACACGCTGCAATTTTGCATGTGAAGTTTATTCACCCACGCGCCGGGGAGGTCGTAAAGCAATGTCAGGGAACTGATTTTCAAATAAGAAACATTCTCCAGCAACAGACAGTTCGTAACTCTTGATTCGGAAGGAAGACTCTGGGCGATAAGATTGCCGTTCTGATCGTAAAGGCGCCCTCCGTATATGTCGATCAGACGCGGATAACCGTCCGTAACAGGATTATCCGGAGTCCAGCGATAGGTTACATCACGCACGACATTGAGATGGTTGACATAAAGGTCGTATTTGGAGTTGGGAATGGGCTCCTTATCCACACCGGTCATATTCCGGTCACTCACCGAACTGTAGGATGCGGGGGATACGATATCGTTCAGCACTTTGCCGTTCAACGAAAACACACCGTTCATACTGAGCGTAAGCCCCTTGTAACGAACGGACGTATTGAACCCGCCCGTCCAGGGAGCCGTCGATGTACCTACATAGAAAAGATAGTTTTGCATGTTCCGGTAGTCCGCGACTTCGTTTATTTTCGCATCGGGACGCAGTTCGTAATTGTAGAATCCCGTCGATGGATCGATGCCCGTACTCTTGCCCGTGATGATCATCCCCTGGGGATAACCTACATAATACTGACCATAGATACCGCTGTTGGGCGACACGTATTTGGTCAGTTTGTTCATATTGTAAGCCGCATTGGCAGTAAAATTCCACGCAAAATCCTTATAACGCAGAATCGTCGCCCCCAAAGTGAACTCGACTCCCCGGTTCACCTGTTCGGATGTATTATATCCCTGCGAAATAAATCCGACTGCCGAATTCACGCGCGAAGAAGTCACGAGATCGTATCCTTTACGGTTGTATGCTTCGACCTGCAATCGCAAACGATCCTTGAAAAATCCGATGTCCAGACCCGCTTTGATATCCCAGGTCTTCTCCCAGCTCAGATGCGGATTCGGGGCATTCGAAATAGTCCCCATCCGGTAGGAATCCGTATCGGAAATTCGAAACGTGTTATCGTATTTCATGATGATTACCGGATAGACCGACTTATTGACACCGCCCGTATAACCCGTGGCCAAACGAAGCGTCATCGAACTGATCACATCCGAGATTTTCCCTTTCATCCACGACTCTTCGTCTATATTCCAGGAAAAACCTGCCGACCAGGTAGCATTGAATTGCTCCTTGCTGCCGAAATTGTTCGATCCGTCGGATCTTACCGAGGCATTGAAAACATAGCGGTTGAGCAGGATATAGTCGATCGTACCGTAGAACGAGGCCATAGCGTTTTCCGTAATAGCTTGCCCGGTGGAATTATCGAGGGTCTTTCCGAAACTGACAAGTTTATCGTAATCGATCACCGAATTGTTTCCGCTCGCAGGATAAAGCGGCGTCGAATGGTTGCCCGTAACGGGGTCGTAGCCGTAACGTTTGGTAAAAATCGTCTTGGCGTAATTCCGGCTGATCTGCGCTCCGGCCAACACATTGAGCCGATGTATTTCGTTGAAAGTATGTCCATAGGCGAAATGTCCCCGTAACATATAATTGGTATTGTATGTCGAAGTCTGATAAATGGAACCATAGATTCGTTTCGAAGTCGTCGTATTGTTTTCGAACGGCCGATCCATCCATGCCGCATAGGTATTCTTTCCATTGATATTCTCCCCGTGATCCGAAATATAGGAGAACGACGCCAGACCCACGAACTTCAGATCCTTGGTGATATTGACCGTCGTATTTCCCGTCAGTGTGAAGTTTCCACTGGTACTCTTGGCCGAAGTCTCATTGATCTCCCGCATCAGGTTGAATCCGTTTTCGGGAAGCGCTACCGTATAGCTTCCATTGATTTCACTCAAGGAAAAATAAGTCTCGTCAGCCCGATAGGAACCGTCGTCATTGTAAGGACGTTCATAAGGATTGGCGAAATAGGCGTATTTGAACATATCTACATTACTCGACGGTGCCTTGGATGTCTGATAGGAGAAATCCGTACTGATACCGAACGATACGACTCTGTTCGGTGTTACATCGATCTTGCCATTGAAATTGTAACGGTCGTACGAGTTTTTCAACACAATGCCCTGATCGTTACCATATCCCATTGAGAGATAATAGGCCATTTTGGGATTACCTCCCGAAATGGAGAGATAGTGGCTTGTGGAAACTGTCGTCCGGAACAGTTCCTCGAACCAGTCTGTCGTATGGCTGCCCAGTTCCGCAATCCTGGCATCCTGCTCTGCGACGCTCAATCCCTTATATTTGCCGTATCCCGAACGAATCATGCCCACGATACCCACAACCGGATAGTAACTTTTGCCATCCTGAAGATTATTCGCATAACCGGCAGCTGCAAATTCGTCCCATAATTCCTGCTCCCAGGCCAGTTTCTCGCGTGAGTTCATCAAATTGGCAGACCGTACAGGCCGCGTCTGAATGGATACGGTTCCCGAATAGTTGACGTGTGTAGGTCCCGACTTGCCGCGTTTGGTCGTTACCACGATCACACCGCCGGCAGCCTGAGATCCGTAAATCGCGGCAGCGGCAGCGTCTTTCAGCACGGAGATCGACTCGATGTCGTTAGGATTGATCCCACCGATGCCCGTAGCAAAAATATTCGAAAAGTCTCCGGAGCGAATCTGCGTGTTGGAAACAGGAGGTGTCGGGACCTCCTTCTGCATCGGTACGCCGTCAATGACCCACAGCGGTTCGGCATTGCCCGTGATGGTGCTCGTTCCGCGAATGCGGATCTTCACGGCTTCGCCCGGACGGCCGGATACGGATTGCACGCTCACTCCGGCCAGTTTACCCTGCAACAGTTTGTCTACTCCCTCCAAAGGCGAAGTCTTGAGATCTTTTCCTTCAATCACGGCAACCGAACCGGTGCTTTTGCGAATTTCAGTTTTGGCAAAGCCTGTCACGACGACTTGTCCGATGTCCGTGGCCTGTTCCTTTAAGGTTACGTCATACACGAAACGAAGTCCAAAGCGATCTCCGTATTCGACTTTGACAGTTTGAGGCTCATAACCGATATAAGTGAACCGTAACGTTCCGCCCTCGGGTACTGAAATCTGATATTCTCCCTTAAGATTGGTATTTACACCGATGTGCGTTCCTTCGACGAAAACCGAGACCCCGATAAGCGGTTCGCCGGAAGTATCCTTGACCGTTCCCCGTACCGTGATTTTGTCGCCTTTCTTCTGAGCAACCACGTCAAACGCGACCGCCAACAGCAACGACGTAAATACGAACAGCAAAAAAAATCGCAAAGTTTGCTTCATACGCATTATTCATTAGTTGTGTTTGACTATATCAATCTCCTGCTGAGGCAACCCGAGCAGATGTTCCGTAAAATAGTAGCGGATCAGATTTACGTAATATGAATTCCCGAGACCATGATCCGCTCCGGGAATGACCGTCATGTCGAAACGCTTGCGGGCCCGGATCAGCGCATCGGCCAGCCGGGCCGTAGATGCCGGATGCACATTGTTGTCCATGTCTCCGGTGATGAGCAGCAGCCGTCCGGCCAGCCGGTCGGCCAATTCGATGTTGGTCGGAATATGACATTCGAAATGCGGTTTCCCGTCTTTCCCCCAGGTCTGCTTTACTCCGTGGAAAGTTTCGCCCCACCACTGGGAGTAAATATTATTGTCATGGTTCCCCGAAGCAGCCACCCCGACCTTGTAAAATTCCGGATGGTTCAGCATGGCGGCGACCGTCATGAAACCGCCTCCGGAGTGTCCGTAAATCCCGACTTTTTCGATGTCGGCGCAAGGATAGCGCTCCGCAATCTGCCGAATCGCAGCCATGTCGTCGGCCAAAGCATAGTCCCGCAGATTCCCATAGCCAAACGTATGGAAATCGCGTCCGCGCCAGGGGCCGCTGCCTCGGTAGGCGAAATTTATGACGACGAATCCCAGCTGCGCGAGCGATTGATTGTAGTTGTCATCCAAGGTAAAGGCCTGCGGAACCAGATCGACATGAGGGCCGGGATAGACATTGCTGATGATCGGGTATTTCCGCCCGGGTTCCCGGTCGAAAGGAAGGTAGACGATGCCATAGAGCCGGGTCACGGAATCCGCAGCCAGCACTTCGACGACTTCCGGTTCGTGCCATCCGCGGGCATAGAGTTCCGAAAGGTCACACGGCTCCAGTTCGATACGGACGCGGCCTTTCATGTTGCAGACCTGATGCCGCGGAGCACGATCCATACGCGACCAAGTGTCCGTCAGAAAACGTCCGTCGGGAGAGAATGCCACCGAATGTTCGCCGTTTCCGGGAGTGAGCAAAACCGGCTCGCCGCCGCTGAATCCGGTTTTGTAATAAAAGCGGTAATGCGGATTGACACCCGGTTCCCGTCCGTAACCCTCGTAGACGATCGTCCGGGCGAGCGTATCGATACGTTCGATCTTTCCGGCGACGTATTCGCCCGAAGTGACGGCCCCTTGCAGGCGTCCGTTTCCATCGTACAGGTAATAATGACCGTATCCCGTTCGCTCCGACCACCAGAGGATATCGCGGCCTTCATTCAGGATATGGAAACAAAATTGCTGGTCATTCTGGGCCGGTTTGCACACCTCGCGGATAATCGGCTCGACACGGTGCGCCGCGAAATCGACCCGGCACAGTTCCACGCTGTCGCACGTCCGGCTGCGACGAACGAGCCAGGCATAACGGTCCGTATGAGCGATCATGCTGAACCGGGGAACTTCGACTTTCTGATCGGGCCAGCGGGCGATGTCGAGTTTCCGAATGCACATGCTGTCGGCATCGACCAGCCAGGCATCGTATTGAACGACATGCTCATCGCCGGGCATGGGAAATTTGTAGCTTTTAGCCTTGGGGCGCGGTCGGGCGAGGTTGTCCACCAGCGTGAGCTCCTCCACCTCGCGCTTGTCTTCGCGCACCAGCAGGTAATAATGGCTTTTCCCCATCCAGCGGCCGATGGCGGAACTGCGCGCCTCCGGCCCGACGACGTTGTTCCCGCCGGTGGAGAACGAATGATAGCGCTCCCCGTCGTGGGTCAGCCGTACACTGTCGCTTCCATCTCCGCGAAAGAGCATGAGGTCATGACCGACAGCCGTAACATAATACGAGCTGTCGGCGGAGTAGCTGCGCCGATAGTCGCCCCGCGAGAAAAGATTCCCGCGGGAAGCATCCTGCCGGGGCTTTTCGCTCAGTTTGCCATTTCGGCCATCGTAGTGCAGCCGGTGCTTATTGAAATCGAACGTAAAACCGCGGGGATCGGAAGAATCGAATTCAAGGCCGTAGATCCGTAACTCCTTCGGGGTCGGCATCCGTGATGAATCGGCGTATGCGGCCAACTGCCGCGTCATCGAGAAACTGTCGAACAGCGGGCGTTTCCGCCAGGTGCGGGTATCGACCAACCAATAACGGCGTGCATCGGCGTCATCCGACGTATAATGGAACCAACGGCACTCCTTGCCGATCCACTGAACCGAAACATATTGGTTACGGATCAATCCACCGAGCGAATCGGACGAAAAGCGGTCGGCCCGCGCCATATAGGATTCCTGAGCACAGAGCGGATAAAGACTCCATACCGTTAAAAATACAAGCAACCGTTTCATCGCTCTCCGAATTTGCTGATTTTCGACGCCTCTTTCATGGCCGCCTGCGCATTGAGAATCCCTCCACCGAGACAGACCTGACGCCCCTGGATCATGCGGGAAGTTTCGGATTTCCCGGGAACAGGCATCTCGTCCGCCGGAAAATGCGTAACGGTACGAATCAGAATTTCCCGTATCTCACGAGCCGAAAGATCGGGATAGAAACTCCGCAAGACCGCTGCGACACCGGAAACTATCGGCGCAGCGATACTCGTTCCCTGCGCCGTATCGTATCCGCCCTCGGGAGCGGTCGATCGTACATTTTCTCCGGGGGCGAGCAGATCCACATTTTCCGCTCCGTAGTTGCTGAAAGAAGCGACCCGTCCGTCGGGCGTCGAGGCCCCCACGACGATCTGGTTTTCCAGACGGCGTCCTTTCGTGTCCCGGCAAGTCGGAAATATCGGACGGACATCGACATTGACGCCGTCGTTGCCGGAGGCCATAACCAGCAATACGTCCTTGCTCCGGGCATATTTCATCGCAGCCAGTACTTCATCCCGGTGAGGCGATAGGTACTTGCCGAAACTCATATTCACCACCTCTGCGCCGTTATCCACCGCATAACGGATTGCCGCAGCTACATCGCGGTCGTATTCATCGCCTTCGGGAATGGCACGGACGGAGAGGATCTTTACCGGGCGCGGCAGCTCCCCGGCCGTCGCCGCACACGCCGCAATCACTCCGGCAACCATCGTCCCATGATAGGGATCGTCGCCGATAAGATTGTTTCCGTAACGGAAATTCCGGAAATCGTCCGGGCGATTGCCCAATTTTATATGAGGATCGTCATTCAGGGAATCGAGGCTGGCCACACGTACGGCGGACAAACGATATTCGCTGTCGATCTTTTCCACCGCTTCGTGCCACGGCATGTCGGGTGTGAACATAACGGGTGTGGAAGCCGCAATCGACAGAGGCAGCGCAAGCCCGGTCGTGTCGGCCAATTCAAGACGCTGAAAATCGGCGACCGTTGTTTCTCGATCACCGTATTTCAGGCGCATCAATGAATCGCAAATGCGGAAAGCATCGGAACGAATACGCTGATATTCGGTAAATTTGATGTAGGTATCGAGCCGGGCGGCCCGTTCCATCTGCTTATAATAGGCATATTCGGCCTTTGCCGAAAGAGTAAGGCGGCTTGTATCAGCGTCCTTGAAGCGAGGCCGAAGCCGTTTGTATTCCCGGAAAGGTTCCGTGCCGGCCCTTCGAAGACTCTCTCCAACAGCATTGCCGAGGAAATTCCAGCCGTGAATGTCGTCTACATAGCCGTTTTTATCGTCATCACGGCCGTTAGCAGCCTGTTCGCGTGGATTGGTCCAGATGAAATCCGCAAGAGCCGTATGCGAAACATCGAACCCGCCGTCGATGACGGCGACGATTATTTCAGATTTTTTTCGGGAGGGGGGGGGAATTTTACCTCTTGCCGCACAAATCTCTGTCAGACGGACTCCGCATAGCGAATCGGAAGCGGACAAAAACCAAGGGGCATCCGTTTGTGCAGATGACGGTACTGCCGCCAACAGATACACGGCAGAAAATAATACTTTTGAATTCATATTGCAATAGATACCTGACGCGACAAATATAATAAAAATCTGAATTTATTACATTTTTTATATACCTTAATGTCAAATTCAGTAATACATTAACACTTCGTTCCAAAAAGATAAAATTGTCTGCGGGGAAAACGTGGGGAATTTCATCAAAACAAAAATCGCTTAACTTACTATAATTAACAAATTAAGCGATTTTCCATGTACCCGGAGCCGGGGTCGAACCGGCACGACATTGCTGTCATTGGTGTTTGAGAC
>ENA-OURV01002092-OURV01002092.1-human-gut-metagenome-genome-assembly--contig:-NODE-2092-length-14564-cov-6.791853_pt1 | contig 14564 bp, 7 predicted proteins | sample MGYA00242141_ERZ509072 | MGnify/ENA primary metagenome ERZ509072 (study PRJEB26280, sample SAMEA2338763) | human gut metagenome | biome: human gut; feature: human-associated habitat; material: faeces... | reverse complement strand
CGCGGGACACCCTGATTAAAAGTCAGGTGCTCTACCGACTGAGCTAGTGGATCACGTTATTTGGCTGGGGCGGCTGGACTCGAACCAACGCATGCGGGAGTCAAAGTCCCGTGCCTTACCGACTTGGCTACGCCCCAAAAATATGGGGTGACTGGAGGGATTCGAACCCTCGCGTAACGGAGCCACAATCCGCCGTGTTAACCGCTTCACCACAGCCACCATTTTACCAAGATACGCTTGGCGACGAATGTAATTCTATCATAGCAGACAGGTTCTGTCAATATTTTTTGTAAAAATTTTTAATATAAAATGTCATTAATTTTACAAAACCGCTTTTTGCGGCTATTCTCGTTCAAACCACGCTTTGGCCCACGCCAGTGCCGTAGGTGTTTGCGCCAGGCCCCCGCCCGCAGTTTCGCGCAGCGCGCAGGGCATAGAGTCGCCCACCCATTTCATGGCGTCAATGGCTTCGTCTGCCGGTATAAAGCTGCCGATGCCTGCCAGCGCCATTTCTGCCGCCAAAAGCGCCTGCACTGCCGCACCGCCGTTGCGTTTTATGCAGGGCACTTCCACAAGCCCTGCCACAGGGTCGCATACCAGCCCCAGCATGTTTTTAAAAACAATGCTTACGGCAGTACCTGCCTGCGCAGGAGTGCCGCCCAAAGCGTCAACAGCAGCGCCTGCCGCCATGGCCGCCGCACTGCCGCATTCTGCCTGGCAGCCGCCAACCGCACCCGCAAGCGAGGCACGGGCTGCAATTACAAGCCCGATTTGCCCTGCCACAACAAGCGCACGAGCCAGCTGTTCTTCCGTTAAATTACAGTGTTTTTTTAAAGCCAGCAGCACGCCGGGAAGCACGCCTGCCGCACCTGCCGTGGGAGCTGCCACAATTCTGCCCATGGCAGCATTGCATTCGCTTACGGCAAGGGCATAAGTTACGGCGTCCGTTGCAAGAGCGCCCAAAAGTTTATTAAAGCCGGGCTGCGCTGCCGCGTTTTGCAGTTTAAGCGCACTGCCGCCGGTTAAGCCGCTGTGCGAGCGCACGCCCGTCAGCCCGTAGGCTGCGGCTTCTTCCATTACTTTCAGCATCTGCGCCATTTTGGCAAGCAGTTCTTCCTCCGTAATTTCCAGTTCAGCAGCGCTCTGCGGCAGCAAATAAGCGTTCAGGCTCAGTTTTGCCGCTTCTGCTTCTTCTATTAATGCATTTAATGAAATTTTGTCGTTTGCCATCTTTCACCTCAAAGCACGCTGTCTACAAAGCGCACCGTGTCAATAGGCGGCAGTGCCGCCAGCAGCTGCACTATCGCAGGCTGCACTTTCTGGTCACACTCAAGCACCATGGTTGCCAGCCCGCCTTTATTTTTGCGGAACACACGCATGGTTGCGATATTTACGGACGCACTTGCCAGCGTGCTGCTTACAAGCGCAATCACGCCGGGCTTGTCGGTATGCGATACCAACAGCGCAGGCAATTTGCCGTCCAGCTCAACCTCCGCGCCGTCAATGGCAGATACCTTAACCTGCCCGCCGCCGATGGATGAACCGATAACCTCGCAGCTTTTGCCGTCTTTTGCCGTCAGCGTAAAGCGCGCTGTATTGGGGTGGGTTAAATCACCAAGGTTTACTTTGGCAAAATTATATTCCAGCCCTGCTTCCGCGGCATATTTACGCGCCTGCGGAATACGCGCGTCATCAGGCAGCCAGCCCATAAGCCCGGCCAAAAGCGCCACATCCGTGCCGTGCCCGCGGTATGTATGCGCAAAGCTGCCGTGCAAATCAATCTGCGCCTTAACTGGCGGCGCGCCCAAAATACCGGCAGCCAGAAGCCCCAGCCTTACCGCGCCCGCCGTATGCGAACTTGAAGGGCCAATCATTACAGGCCCGATAATGTCTATAATATTCATACTGCTCCTTTATTCTTCACTTGCCAGTGAGCGGTGCCCCAAAGCCACGCACAATTCGTCAAGGTTCAGCACGCCCACCGCCATATATATAGCAACGCATAAATGCTCGCCGCTGCGGGCAATGCCAATTTTGCCGCCCACGTTAAATCCTGCCGCCTTCGTCACAAGCTGCTCCAAAGCAGCGTGGGCAGCGCCTGCAACCGCGCCCGCGCCGACATGGGTTTCCGTAACAATGCCCTGGCGCTGCGCCGCAACAACGGCACGCTCCACAATTTTAACAACGCTCGGCATAAACTCGCCGCCAAAATCTACCGCCGTGCTGCGGATACCCTTTGCCGCCAGCTGCTCTTTTATGCGCTGCTCCTCCGCACGGTTTTCGGTAACGGCAATGCGCAGTGCCGCACGCCCTATTTCAATGCTCGTCAGTTTCTGTTCTGCCATGGTCAGTCTTCCTCCACCATTTCCGGTTTTTTAATAGGTGTTTTGTCAAACACGGCTACAATAAGGAACACGATAATGCACAGCAGCCATTCAAAATAAATTACATGCTGCAAAACATGCAGTGCCGGTACAAACTCCCATACCACAAGGCCCAAAAGCCCGACAAGCGTAGTCCAGAACGCGCTGCTGCGGCGGCACAAGCCGGGCGCAAACACCGTAAACAAAAATACGCAGGTCAGCGCCGTCGTCATCGAAAGCCCTGCCACCATGGTTTTTAAAATACCGGCAGCGTTAAAAGCAAACCATAAGGTTATAATGCCAACCGCCAGAATAGTCAGGCGGTTAATTTTAACAAAGCGGTCGTCCGTAACGGACGGATTAATAAAGCGTTTGTAAATATCCTGGCTGAACAGCGTACCTGCGCCCAGAAGAATTGTGCAGGCGGTAGATACGTCCGCTGCCCACAGCGCCGCAAGCGTTGTGCCAGAGGCAATGGGGTCAAGCGCCATAACAACTTTAGGCAAAGCAAGCGTTGCCGAAATTTCCGGGAACTGCACCTTGCCGATAATGCCTAAAAGCGCGCACAAAAAGCCTACCGGGAAAATTAAAAGCCCGCCAAGAATAAAGCCGTTGCGCGCGGTTTTAGCGTCACGCGCGCCGCAGGCAATCTGCACAGGGCCCTGCGCCGTAATGGCCTGCGTAATCATAACAATAAACCAGCCGATAATAACGGCCAGCGGAATGCCTGCAAACGGGTCAAACCAGTCAAGCCCGGCCGGCAGCTGCGCCGCAATGGCATCAAGCCCGCCGCTGTGGTCTACCGCTGCCACGCAGGAATATAAAATGCCCGCGTAAATCAAAACAACGCTGACGATATTGGACAAGCCGCTCGACCACAAACCGCCGATAAGCGTAATGCCGATAAATACCACCGCGCTCACAATCATGCCGCCGCGGAACGAGAAATATTCGGGCAGAAGCGAAGCCAGAATCGCGCCGCCGGCGAGATACTGAAGCGCCGTAATAACGGACATGATAATTACAAGCCCAACCGCGCTGATAACGCGGCCTTTGGTATCGTAATATTTTTCAAAAAATTCAGGAATGGTGGAAACCTTCATGGCACGCAGCTTGCCTGCCGCCACAAGGCCCATAATAATGGCGCCCGCACTCCATGCCGCGTTGTACCAGCCGGCTGCCATGCCAACCTTGTAAGCGTTTTCGGCAACGCCAACGGTAGAAGCCGCACCAACGGCAAGCCCCGTAATATTAACGGCAATCAGCACCGGGCCAAGTTTGCGCCCTGCAAAAAGATACTCCGCAGAGCCTTTATCCGCCCTGCTTTTAACGTAAAAACTTATTGCGAACAAAAGCGCAATATACACAACAACAATAATCAACTGAACATTCATCCTGCTGCACTACCTTTCTTCACAAAAAATCCGCTCTAAGCTACAATACTACCCTCCTACTTTTAAAATTAGTTATATTATATCAACAATTTTTATTAAAGAAAAGTAAAAACTCTGCCCCTACAGTTTAAAATTTTGTAAAAAATTTAACTAAAATGCGCCTTTAACAAGGATTTTGCGCTTTTGTGCCGAATATTTAAAAGATTGCAGAGTGAATTAAATTTACAGCTCCGCGCTGCGGCTTTAATTCACATTGCAAACGGAAGGAGGGACCGCCAATGTACAGAATTATGAAAAGCACCAATAACGGCATGGACGAACTGGAACTGGACAGCCTGGAAAAAGGCTGCTGGATAGACATCGTCAGTCCCTCACCCGAAGAACTGCACGAAGTGGCGGACGCCACCGGCATTCAGATGGACTTTTTAAGCGCCGCGCTTGACGATGAAGAAAAATCCCGTATCGAAACCGAAGACGACCAGATACTGACCCTTATCGACATCCCTGTCCTGCGCAGCAACAAGGATTACGACACCCTGCCGCTCGGCATTATCGTATCGGCAGATTACATCGTTACCGTCTGCCTGGAACCTAACGCCGTTATCGCCGATTTTTCTTCCTACAACTATAAAATGTTCAGCACCTTTAAAAAGACGCGCTTTCTCTTTCAGATACTCTATAAATCGGCAACATTATATCTGAAATACATCCGCATTATTATCAAACGTACCGACGAACTGGAACAGCACCTGCGCCAGTCCATGGAAAACAGCGAGCTTTTTAACATGCTGGACCTGCAGAAATCCTTAACATACTTTACAACCTCCCTGCGCAGCAACTACATTGTAACCGAAAAACTGCTGCGCCTGCGCTCCACCAACCAGAGCGCGCACCTCATCAAACTGTATGAAGAAGACGAGGATTTGCTGGAGGACGTTATTATCGAATACAAGCAGGCTATTGAAATGGTTGAAATGTACAGCCACATTTTAAACAGTATGATGGAAGTATTTGCCTCCATCATCAGCAACAACCTGAACCTTGTAATGAAATTTTTGGCCTCCGTAACGATTATACTGGCCATACCAACCACCATCGGCGGTTTATGGGGCATGAACGTGCCCGTGCCGCTTTCCGACAGCCCGTACGGATTTCTTGTAATAGGCGGCACCTCGCTTCTGGTTGCCGGGGTTACCGGCTACTGGCTGTGGAAACGCCGCATGTTTTAAGGAGCAGCAATGAGCAAAATTTTAGCAGAACAGTTACTTGCAGGCATTATACTTGCCGACAACGACAACAGAGAATACATTTACCTGCCCGGCGGCGAAGTTGGCAGCGAAGACCCGCACTGCGTATTTGAAAAAAACGGTGAGCGCGCCGGCGACCTGCCGCTTGAAGAAGCAGTAGAACTTGCCAAACGCCTGCACCTATCTCCGGGGCGCCATCCGGAGCTTGGCTCAAGGGCGTGGTGAAGAATGCTGCCTGCGTAAAACCGGCAGTGCAGCTGCCCTGCTTTACATTTTACTAAAAACTTTTTGAATACTACAAAAAACACCTGTGGAAATATCCACAGGTGTTTTTATTTAATGCGCTACTTTTAAATCTCCATGCCGCCGTCTACAAAGTTTACTTCTGCTTTGCGTTCACGGAAGTCTTTATTGCGGTCGAACGGAGCATCGTTAAAGAGGTAGTTCCAATGCGAAGACGGGTCATTATCCAGTTCAAACGGCGAATATACAAGGCTTATATCATAACCAAGGTTATTGGGATTAAAAATACCGTTTACAAAACTGTCTGCAATCTGACCGGAATACAGCCAGTTGCCGGAATTTGCCATGGTGTCATCAGCCACGCCCTGGATTAAGCCGTTATTGTTATTAAATGCGCCAAAACCATCCGGTGCAGAAATTGCGCCAATAGCAATAAGCGCTTTAATGTCATCCGCAGTAATCTGGTGGAATTCGCCATAATGTTTAGCACTGAAATATTGGTCTACAAGGTGCTGGTCTACAACCGTTACTTTGGTTAAGAATACGCTTAACATCGGCAAGGTTGAACCGTTATAAATCTTCCAGCCGTTTGCTCTAAAAGTAAACCCATCATAAGAACCTTCTTGCTTCCATTGGTCAGAAGTATCAATTACATAACCATTTACAGCGTCTGTGCCACTGCCAATTAAATTATTCGCAACACCGTAAACATATTGTACAGTACCGCTGTTTTTGCCAACAAGATTGCCAGTAGAAACTGCGTTGCCGTTAACTTCACTTGTTGTGTTATAGGCATTTCTTAATGTACCGCTATTATTGCCGACCAAGCCGCCAACGTAGGAGCCGCCGGTAATAGCAATATCTTGGTTGCTTCCCGGTTTAACCATTACAGTGTTAAATACCTGGTCGATTGTACCACTGTTGCTGCCTGCAATGCCGCCAACATTTGTGCTGCCGCTTGCATTGATTGCACCGGTGTTATAGCCTGCGGTTACTTTACCGCTATTTGTGCCAAACAAGCCGCCAATGTTAGAACCTGTACCACCAAGTTTAACTTCGTCAACTTCAACTATGCCATTGTTATTATCATCTTTCCACGTTCCAACATTAATGACACCATTATTGTAAATCTGATATTTATAATAACTATCAGCAGCATCACGTCCACCGGTAATATCACCGGTATTTTTGCCAATTAAACCACCAACATTATTCATACCGATAACCTGTGCATCAGCCTCATTTTTAAGGCTGGAATAAGTAATATGACCACTGTTAACGCCGATAATGCCGCCTGTTGAACCACTTGTGCCACCAGCTACAACCATGTTATTGGTTAAAGTCGAATTAGTAATATTGCCTTTATTTTCTGCAAAAATACCGCCGGCTCCACCTTCTGTTGCTTTTACAGTACCATCATTAGAAGCTATTACACCATCAAGCGCAGTATTATTCTTCCCAGCAACGCCACCAACATAGTATTTACCTGTTACATTGCCGCTGTTGCCTGCCATATTTTCTAAAGTACCGTCATTTTCACCAACAATACCGCCGACATAAGTTGCGCCATCAGCATTTACATCTGCCGTATTGGTAGCATTCTTAATAATGCCGCCTTTAGTATTTTCACCGGCAATACCGCCAAAGAATTCAGCATCAGCAGTACTATCTTTAACATTAAGTTCAACATCGTTGTTAGCATTGGTAATAATGCCGCTGTTGCTGCCTGCAACGCCGCCAACGTATTGCTGCCCGGTAATTGTACCGCGGTTAATAAGGTTAACGGTTTTGTCCGTTTCTTCATTACCAGTAGTTATAGTACCGGCATTGCTGCCTGCAATACCGCCGACATATCGTTCGCCAGTAATAGCAGCCGAACTGTCGTTAACAAGGTTTGTTAAAACAGAGTTCTTGCTGGCGTTATTACCAACCAAACCACCGACATATTCATTGCCTGTAATTGTTCCGTTGTTGCGTCCGTTGGTTACGCTGCCGCTGTTTACACCTACCAAGCCGCCGACATTATCCTTGCCTTCAACGCCGGTTGCATTAACAACGTTTTCAACTTTTTTGCCTTCAGCATTTGTGCCGATAATACCGCCGACATTATCCTTGCCGCTGACGATACTTTCGTTATACCCACTGTACATATTGCCGTTATTTATGCCAATGATGCCGCCAATATTGCTGCTATTGGTTGCACCGCCGTTGGTAACGCCAAGGCTATCCACATACTTAACATTGCCGTTGTTTATGCCTACCACGCCGCCAAGGCCAGCACTTGTACCACTAGTAACATTTGTATCTACTGTTACCGCGCTGTCGCTGAAGCTGTTGGAAAGGCCGCCATAATTTGTGCCAACCAAACCACCTGCAACGGCACTGGAACTGCCTGCAATAACACTGCCTGTGCTTTCAACATCGTCAACAGTGCTGTCGTTGTTATTAACACCAACAATGCCGCCTGCATTGCCATCCTCACCAGTAACGGTTACAGTATTACCAAAGGTTACAATGCCTTCAATGCGTCCGTTGTTTACGCCTGCAACAGCACCAGCAGTTGTTTTACCGGTAAATGTGCCGCTGTAAATGTTAACGTCTTTAACAGTACCGGTATATGTAGTAGTTGTACCGTCATTATTATTTACAGTATTCGTTCCAACGGTGCTGAAAATGCCTGCATCATCGCCGCTAACATTCAAACCGATAATGCGGTTGCCGCGTCCGTCAAAAGTGCCGGTAAAACCATTGCTACTTCCAGTACCAATAGCCTCATAACCACTTACATCACTGGCATTGATGTCATTTTTTAAGGCAAAATTATAACCGAGAATACCGGTAGTTCTTCCTGCATCAGTTTCAGTTTTATAATAAGTTTGAATATTCTTAAGCTGCTCGCCGCTGCTTACCCAGATATAGGTTGAATCCTGAGCGTCATATGATGTAGTAACTTTTCCATCATTACCAATCACAGAAGCCGATATGTTAAGATTCTGCAATTCTTGCAACAAAGTATGGCCATTGGGTTCTGTATCATCATATTTGTTTAAATCAAATGCACCAGTTCCATAATTCCACATGTCAACGGCAAGTTTAGCATCGCCGCTTGCAGAATTTAAAGTTATTAACTTATCAGTATCGGATTTATTATTTTCAAAGTGGTGCATAAAGTTATGCAATCCTGTTAAAGCATCTTTTACAGTACCGTTATCAGCCTGTACCTGCCCGATATTGGTAATATCAAGCACAACTTCACTCTCTGCACCCTTACCCTTAAGCGTTAAATCGCCGCCGATGTCAAGGTCGCTGTCAACATAAACATCGCCCGTGCCGGTTACGGTTAAATCGCCGCCGGTTGTGATAAGCCCCTGTTCTTTGTTGCCGTAGTAAATATTTACATCACCATCATCAATATATTGCATATTACCGTTTGCGTCCAAAATCGGGTCGCCGTTATCGTCAACAACGAGCTTAGTTTCCGTTGCTTCAATAGTAATATCACCGTTTTCAGCAGCTTCACCGGTAGTATGTGCGTAGTGATCGCCCATATTGGCAATATCATCATCTTTATCAGTTATACTGCCAACATTATCAATAGTATTATACCCTTTACCTATGCCTGCAATATTGGTAGCTTCACCTTTAGTTGCCGATGTCAGTTGTCCATATACATCAACATCTCCGCCGGTAACAGTAATATCGCCTGCCGATTCTCCACCCGTAGCAGTTACATCACCATAAATAGTTACTTTGCCGTCAGTTTCAATAGTTACAGATGAACCGTAAATTTGTGAAGCACTGCCCAAACTAATATCATTGCGGTTTCCATCAAGCTTTAAATTGCCATCAGCATAAATTGTACCGCCATAATAACCTGTACCGCCGGTAGCTTTAAAATTATCCAACGTTACACCGGCTCCGTAAACAGCCAGCCCTGCATCATTATTTATGCCAAGAGCCTGCCAATCAAACGATAAATCTTTAGAAGCCTCAATAATAGTTAAAAGCGGATTATAGGCAGTACCGTATTGAATAGAATCTATACCACTTTCATGGCCTTTATCATATTTATCTACATCACCAAAAGATTTTTCTGAATTAGGTAAATATTCGTTTAAAATAGGTGTTGTGCCGTCATATACGCGCCATAACCCTGATGTAGAATCTAAATCAACGTTGCCAACCTCTTGCCCATTAGCGTTAGCAATAAAGGTTCTCCAAGATTCACCTTTATTCATATCACTGTAGTTTATTGTATCTGCTCCTTGGGTTGATGCTTCACCATAATCAGTATTACTGCGGCTTATATACACTACGTTATTTATAATGATTTCATTGTCTTGTGCATTCTCAATCGCCGATCCATATACTGCGCCAACTTCACCGTTTCCAGAATATAAATCGCCCGTTGTATAAACGTTTTTGATATCTAACTTGCCTTCGCTTTCGCCACTTATACCTTTATAGCTTACAACGGTGCCAACAACACCCCCAACGCCATTAGTCTTTTTATTATCATTCCCTTTAAAAGCCCTAATAACACCAAGGTTATAAGCATTACTGATAGTTGTATTGCCCCTGCCAATGTTAGCTGCACCTACAAGCCCACCAAGCTGAACACCTACATCTGCGCCATCGTTATGTACAACTGTTATATTACCGGTATTAAAAACATTATTAATTTTACCTGCAGACATATAACCAACAATACCGCCGGTAACAGCAGCAGCGTTATAAATTTCGCCTGCATTATAGGCTTTTTCGATAGTTCCGCTTAAACGGCCTGCAATACCAGCAACATGGCGTCCTTTATAAGTATATGTTTCATCGCCAATCTGCCCTTTGTTATAAACATCATACAAGTATGCTCTTGCAGACGAGTTTTCTGTTGTATCACCTACGATACCGCCCATATTAAGCGGTATTGTGCCACCTGCCGAGATACGTGTACTCATTATATTACCAAGGTTATAAGAACCGGCAATTTCACCGTTATACATCATACCTACTATACCGCCTATTGCCGTATAGCCGCGTACATCACCGGTATTATAGCTGTTAGAAACAGCGGCTTCATTTACATTGCCTGAATTAATAGTTATTGTATTGCCACGGTCAATTTTACCAACAACACCCCCAACATTTGCAGCTGTGCTTGCATCGCTTATATGACTTTGGTCAGTAATATCAAGTGTATGCACAGTGCCGCGGTTAGCACTATTAGTTACATAAAGATTATTACCATCCATATAACCGATTACGCCGCCAATATTGCCAACTATATATTTGCCATCATTGTTACTGTCAGCTGCCGCATTATAATCATGTCTGATTGTCTCTCTAACAAAATCTTTTTCATAACGTGCGCCGGTAGCCATAATATCGCCGCCGTCGTTAATGCCGTTAGTAACGGTATAATGCGGAGTATCTTTATTAGTGCTATCACCTTTAGTGCTATCACCTTTAGTACTACCAAAATACCCTGCTACACCGCCAACATTATGTGCGCCGCGCACTTCATTTTCTCGGTTAGTTGCATCTTTAATATTAGTATCAACAGCACGGCCAACAACGCCGCCTACATTGCCGCCCTCAAAAATATTAGTATTATCTTTTGAAACACTACTGCTTACATCGCCGCTGTTGGTTACATTTTCAATACTACTTTTAGATGAAGTACCGGCAATGCCGCCTACATTAGCTACATTAACAGTTGCTACCGCATAATGTCCATTATTATCATCTTTACCTTCATGATTATGTTTATTGTGGCCGTCAACAGTATAATCTGAATGATAAATATAATTTTCCGTTGTATGCCACGTAGCCGTTACGGTACCACTGTTTTCGGCGTTTTGTACGGTAGTGCCTTCCATATTGCCGACTATGCCGCCGACATTGTAAGCACCGGTTACGTCAAGGCGGTTATAAACAAGGTTAGTGCCATCGCCAATGGTAGAATTTACGGCATGCCCAACCAAACCGCCGACATTATAACCATCGCCGGATACATCGCCGAGGTTGTAGCTGTTACCAATTAACTGGCTATTTTTTTGACTATCACCAGTCATACTGCCAATAAGACCGCCTGTATTTGCTTTATCTTTACTTGTGCCTGTAATAGTACCAGTATTAACAGCATCTTTTACTATTGTATTATTAGCAGTACCTACAATGCCGCCTACATTACTATTACCGGTTACGGCAGCACTGTTTACAACATTATTAAGAATTGTATTATTAGCATTGCCTACAACAGCCCCGACATTGTTGCCGCCTGTAATGCTGCCGCCTACTAATGTAACATTATTAATGGTTGCTCCATCTGTATAGCCAAATAAACCAACATTATTGCCTGTTTCTTTAATATTCAATCCAAAAATATTATAGTCAATTCCGTCAAATTTCCCTTTAAAAGCTGTATTACTACCTATTGATTTAAAATTGTTAGCCTGTGTGCCATCAATACTGTTACGCAGTGCATAATTGCCACCAAGGTTTGTATCAATAGCTTGCAGCTGCTTAACATCTTCTACCCACATGTAGCCTTTAACAGTAGTATCTAAATTACCGTTTACATAGACGTTGTTGGAAAAAGTTTTTTGTTTACCTTCATAGGTACCTTTACCATGAACTGTACCACTATCTTCAGAAACTATTTCATTATAAGCATCATAACCGATAAGCACATTACCAGCGTCATTGGTATGCACTTCAAAATCATTATTCACAGCGCTACCAGCAGCGTTTTTAATACGCTCACTATCAATAACAATGCGCCCGTTGCCTTCAAATGTAACTTCGCCCGCATTGATATTACCAAGACTCATTAAGACGGCGTCAGCATTTTTGCCAGTATTAATCATCTCAGGTGTAATTTTACCCGCAAAATCACCTAATTCACTTTCATTCAAATACTTATTTGATACATATAAGCTGCCAACGTTAATTTGCGCACTATTGCCAATTTGTACGCCTGCCGGGTTAATGATAAAAATATTGCCGCCCTGTGCATTGATTGTGCCATAAATTTGCGAAGCTGAAGCACTATTTACATAGTTTAAGGTATTAAAATTATTAGCATAAGCACCTTTTGAACTAAAATTAACCGTTGCACTCCCACCAACGTCAAAGCTGCCCCATTTTATAACAGCGTTCTGCCCATTTTGAATAACATTCATCTCTAATCCAGCGCTAGTTATGCTTCCGTTACCATGTACAAAACTACCGCCTGTCGGCAAAGTATTATTACCAATTACGCTTGTTGCTGCATGCAGCGGCAGGGTATACATTACGGCAGAACCGGCCAGCAGGCATATTAAAAGGTTTCGTTTAAGATTCTTTTTACTGTTCATTATATTTCCCTCCGTAAGTTTTTAAAGGAATTTTTAATGAGTTTATTACATATTTGTTAATATTAATCAGAACATTTTATAAAGCTGGAACCACAGCCTGCCGTCATGGTCATCACGCTCTATGCGGTCAGGGCGGGCGTCAATCTTGCGGGCGTAATCAAGCTGGGCATACCAGTCGCCGGGTTTGGCATAGCGTAAGCCAACGCCCCAGCCTGCCAGGTGGTCCATGGTGCCGTCGTATTTATTTTTAACGGCGCCGCTGTCGATAAACACTGCTGCTTCCAAACCTTCAATGCCGGTTGCGCGGCGGATTTCAGCCGTTGCCAGGTAGCCAAGGTCGCCGTAGCCATCGCTTGCGCCATAGGCACGCACGCCGTTAATGCCGCCAAGGTAAAACTGTTCGCTGCCGTCCAGTGCGCGGCTTGCCATTTGCCCGCTGGCTTTAATGCGGTAATTCCAGTCGCCGTCATACCAAACGTTCAGCAAGTCACCGGTCAGTTTATGGTAGCCGCCGTCATAATAAGCATTCTGCCCTTCGGTATCAATATCGCCGTACCAGTAAATTAAGCTGTACTGCGTAAACTGGTTTACATTGTACTGGCTGCCGCTGATGCCAACATGCCATACATCGGCATCTTTTTCTGTTCTCAACCTGCCTAAATCTTCCAAATTAAAGCGCAATTCATCTTCAATATCGCGGTGGTCGTAACCGTAAATCGCGGTTATGCGGTTGCTGCGGTCACGGTAAACCGGCGTCATGCCGTAAAGGCTGATGCCCTTGGATTTGCCGAGCGTATCGTAAAAGCTGTTGGTGCTCATTTCGTAAGTGCTTTGGCTGTAAGCAATGCCAACCCGGGTGCCGCGGCTGCCAACCGGCAGTTCGTAACGGATGCCGTAGTTTTTAACATCATGGCTGGAAAGCATACCGTTTAAAATAAATTTATCACCGATTTTGCCGGGGTTGTTAATTTCGGTATTAAAGCCGTAGCGGTAACGTCCGCTCCAATAGCCGCCGCCGTTATCAACAAATACGTAGTTGTTCCAAACCGGCCTGCGCGTTGCTTCAACATCAAGGCTGGTTGTGCCCGGCTCGCCGCCCGGTTTTAAAACAGCGCGTGCCTGTACGCCCGGAAGGTCATTAATGTTGTTAATGGCGTCTTCCAGTTTGCTGTCGGTAATGGTGCTGCCCGGCTTTAAGCCGCTAAGATAGTTATTCAGCACGCTTGTAGCAATATCGCTGTCATTCTGCGTAATATTTATTTTATCGTAATTGGCTACATACACTTTTATTTCAAGGCTGCCGCCTGCAACTTCCTGCGGCGGAACAACAGCCTGTGCAACCGTATAGCCGCATTCTTTGGCGTATGCCGTAATCTCTGCCGTTAAATTATTCAGTTCCGCAACTTTAACGCTGCGTTTTTGGTATTTGTTTAAAATTTCCTGAAGCCGTCCCACTTTATCCGGCAGTTCAAAGCCGGTAAGCTTAATGCTTTTAACATAAAAAGCAGGGTCATCTTTTGTGCCGGTATTACCGGGACGGAATTCTCCGGATGTAGTTTCATCCCCACTGATAACATCCTGCTGACCGGTACGGTTGTACGGGTGCGGCGTAACAGCTTCCTTGTCAAAAGTAGGTATCGGCGACTGTGCTAATGCGCTGCTTGCCACTAACAGGCACACTGCCGCCATCCCAACGGTTTTCTTCATAACTATCACTCCCCAAAAAATTATAAATACAAAAGTTCATCTTATTTTAATAACTTTACATTAATTGATATTAATATATTTTAACATATTACAGACAAAACTGACAAGTAGGGTTATAGTTTGTTTTTTAGCTGTAAGAGTAATATTTTTATTATTTATTAAAATACAGGAGTGTGGTAACATGGCAAAGGTAATGACGAGAGAAAGAAAGGAACAGCTGTCAAACAGGCTTGTGCTCAATTTTGGTATTTTATT
>ENA-OURV01002087-OURV01002087.1-human-gut-metagenome-genome-assembly--contig:-NODE-2087-length-14590-cov-3.591125_pt1 | contig 14590 bp, 10 predicted proteins | sample MGYA00242141_ERZ509072 | MGnify/ENA primary metagenome ERZ509072 (study PRJEB26280, sample SAMEA2338763) | human gut metagenome | biome: human gut; feature: human-associated habitat; material: faeces... | reverse complement strand
AATTAACACCGTTTTATCTACTTGTGCAAGGCCTAATATAGCATTCATTCCAGCCATCATTACCGCAAGAAGAGCCTGCATTAATGCAGCCGAAACACCAATACTATAAATTGCTTTAATTATACCTCCATCCGGATTTATATATTTTAAGCTGCCATCTATTTCTTTATTTTTATTATAATGAAAATACATTGCAATAAATAATGATACAAATTGACCAATTATAGTAGCCCATGCTGCCCCAGCAACTCCCATATCAAGTGGATAAATAAAAATATAATCTAAAACTATATTTGTAACTGCTCCTGATATTTGAGAAATAGTCGATAGCATCGTTTTTCCAGTCGCTTGTAAAAATCTCTCATAAACAGTATATCCAATAGAACCTAATGACAAACAAGTACAAATCTTTAAGTAAGTAGTTCCCATCTTGATAATTTCTTTATCATTAGTAAATAAAGAAATAAACCACTTAGAGAAGAATAATCCAAATATCAAAAAGAAAATATAAATACATATACTTAAAAATATTCCATTCCCCGCTATCTTATTTACTTTATTTTTATCATTTTCTCCTAAACTCTTAGATAGTAAAGCATTTAAACCAACACCTGTTCCAACTCCAATTGCAATAATCATTATCTGAATTGGAAAAGCATAAGTTAATGCTTGATTTGCAATAGCACCAGTAGAACCCATATTAGCAACAAAGATGCTATCGATTACATTATATAATGCTTGTAAAACCATAGATACAATCATAGGTAAACCCATTTTTAAAATAAGTTTATTAATTGGCTCTATTGCCATTTTATTTTGACTTTCATCCTTCATAATTTTCCTCCTTATTTAAAATTTTAAAAAGTCAAATTTTTTCAAATATTCTGTTCTTATAGGCAACTCATATTGTATGCCACCTCCAATTTGCCCATATCCTGGAGCAATAACAGCTTCATTTAGGATCACCCCCGCGTGTGCGGGGAATAGACTTGAAAGACTAATTCTGTTTTTTCCTTCGGTTATACAGCTTGGCAAGGCCGCCCTCGCTGGTTTCCCGGAAGCGGTGATCCAGATTGACGCCGGTCTCCCGCATGGCGCGGCACACCATGTCGTAGCTGATGTTCCGGGAACCGGTGAGAAAATAGCTCAAATTGCAGCAGGCGTTCATGGCGCGGACTGCGGCGACGGCGTTGCGTTCGATGCAGGGGATCTGCGGAGAAATAAACAATGGATTACGCAAAAGAGTCCCTGCGGCTTCACGAGGAGTGGGGCGGCAAGATCGAAGTCATCTGCAAGGTGCCCTGCAAGACCAAGGACGATCTGTCCCTGGCCTACACCCCCGGCGTTGCCCAGCCCTGCCTGGAAATTCAGAAGGATGTGGATAAGTCCTACACCCTGACCCGGCGGCACAACCTGTGCGCCGTTATCACCGACGGCACCGCCGTTCTGGGCCTGGGCGACATCGGCCCCGAGGCCGGTATGCCCGTTATGGAGGGCAAGTGCGCTCTGTTCAAGGCGTTTGCTGACGTGGACGCCTTCCCCCTGTGCGTCAAGACCCACGATGTGGATGAGTTCGTCAACGCCGTGTATCTGATGAGCGGCTCCTTCGGCGGCATCAATCTGGAGGATATCTCCGCTCCCCGGTGCTTTGAGATCGAGCGGAAGCTGAAGGAAAAGTGCGACATTCCCATCTTCCACGACGACCAGCACGGCACCGCCGTCATTACCCTCGCCGGTCTGACCAACGCACTGAAGGTCGTCGGCAAGAAGAAGGAAGACGTGAAGATCGTCACCTCCGGCGCTGGTGCGGCTGCTATCGCCATTGTCAAGCTGCTGCTGTCCTCCGGCTTCAGGAACGTGATCATGTGCGACCGTAAGGGCGCGATCTACGCGGGTCGTGACGGACTGAACTGGATCAAGGAAGAGATGGCGCAGGTCACGAATCTGGACAAAAAGGCCGGTTCTCTTGCCGATATGCTGGTAGGCGCCGATGTGTTCATCGGTGTTTCCGCCCCCGGCATGGTGACGAAGGAAATGGTGCAGACCATGAACAAGGACGCCATCATCTTTGCCTGTGCTAACCCCACCCCGGAGATCTTCCCGGACGAAGCGAAGGCAGGCGGCGCGAGAGTGGTTTCCACCGGCCGCAGCGACTATCCCAACCAGATCAACAACGTTCTGGCGTTCCCCGGCATTTTCCGCGGCGCTTTTGACGTTCGCGCCAGCGACATCAACGAGGAAATGAAGATCGCCGCCTCCAACGCGCTGGCGAATCTGATCTCCGACGAGGAGCTGAACGAGAACTATATCATCCCCGCCGCCTTCGACCCCAGAGTCGGCCCCGCCGTGGCCAAGGCCGTGGCAGAAGCCGCCCGGAAGTCCGGCGTCGCAAGACTGTAAGAAAGAAATAGCGATAACAGCAAAGCGCCAGCATGGGAACGGATGTTCCCGTGCTGGCGCATTTTACTTATGATGCACAGCACTTATCCACCATTGGTGCTGTATGGAAAAGTCTGCCGCAGAGACGGCGGCATTCCGGCCTTTGCAGAGGTTTTTATAGGTTTTGCTTCGATTAAGGGAAAAAAACGGCTGTTTTTTAATCCTTTTGCGCATTGTTTTTCCTTCCGAAAAGAAGTATGATTTTGTCGATCAGATAAGTATCTTGGAGGAATCAAAATGACGGTGGCAGAGGCCGAAGACGAATACCTGAAAGCGGTAAGGCTTGGACAAAAGGAGTGTGCTGTGCTGCAGGGAAAGGGGCAGAACCCGTTCCCGGTGGTGCTGGATCAAATATTGGGCGACGGTGTTTCGGAGGGCGCGCAGAATGTCGGCACGCTGGAAATACCCATTGAACGCATCGTTGGCGTGAAAAGCGCGGGGAGAATTTCCGCTTTTTCGGCGGGCTTTTTTCCGCTGCTGGACTGCGAGTCGGAATTCGCAATGAAGTGGATGACGCTGTCCCGGGCGCATCAGGGGGACGAGGGCATCCGCGACCCCATTATTTGCTATGAATATCTGGGAAATTTCTATGTTCAGGAGGGAAATAAGCGCCTGAGCGTGCTGAAATATTACGGAGCAATCAGAATTCCCAGCGTCGTTTACCGGATCGTGCCGCCTATGAGCGACAACCCGGAAATTCGCGCTTATTATGAGTTCCTGGATTTCTTCAAATATACGCGGCTTTATGACGCCCTCTACACCCATCCGGGGTGCTACATCCAGCTGCTGGCGCTTACCAATCTGCCGAAGGACCGGGAGTGGACGGAGGAAGAACGCCGCCGTTTCCGGGCGTATTTTCAGTATTTCCGGGAGGCGTTCGATGCGCTGGGAGGCCGGAGCCTGCATATCCGGGCGGAGGAAGCGCTGCTTTTGTGGCTGCAGGTGCATCCCTTTACCGATTTGGGAACGCTGTCCGGCGCACAGCTGAAAAAAACCCTCGGCGAATTGTGGGAAAACGTGGTGGCAATGGATCTGCCGGATCTGGTGGTGCGGACGGAAGCGGCGGGGACTGCCGCAAAGCAGTCGCTGTTCGGCAGACTGTGGCGGCCGGGACATGTCAATGTTGCCTTCGTTCACCAGCGTACCGTGGAGACCAGCCCATGGACGTGTGCCCATGACGTGGGAAGAAAGCATCTGGAGGACGCTCTGGGGAATGCCGTCACGGTGCGCAGCTATTTTGGCGCGGACACGGCCGCTCAGGCGGAAGCGCTTCTGGAACAGGCCGTCGCGGACGGCGCGGAGGTCATTTTTACTACGACGCCCCAGCTGGTCGCGCCCAGCCTGAAGGTCTCCATCCGCTATCCCAAGGTGCGGTTCCTGAACTGCTCCATTCATATGCCTTATTCCACGGTTCGCACCTACTACAGCCGCATCTACGAGGGAAAATTCATCACCGGCGCGATCGCCGGGGCCATGGCGGACAACAACAGAATCGGCTACGTGGGTTCTTATCCGATTTTTGGCGTCCCCGCTTCCATCAACGCCTTTGCCCTCGGCGCGCAGCTCACCAATCCCAGAGCGCAGATCGAGCTGAAATGGTCGTGCATGCCGGGCAACCCGACGCAGGAGTTCATCCGGGACGGAATCCGCGTGATCTCCAACCGGGATACACCGGCGGAGGACAAGCTGCACACGGAGTACGGCACCTATTACATCGGCGGCAGCGGCGAATTTATCCCGTTGGGTTCACCCTGTTGGATATGGGGAAAGTTCTATGAAAACGTGATACGGGCGATCCTGTCCGGCACATGGGACGACATCCACGGGCAGGCGGTGAACGACTGGTGGGGGATGAGCAGCGGCGTGATCGACGTAAAGCTGGCGGACGATCTGCCGGAGGGCATCAAGAATCTGGCGCTCTACCTGCGCAGCGGCATCAAAAACGGAACGATCGACCCCTTCCGCAGGAAGATCGTCGCACAGGGCGGCGTAGTCAAGAACGATGGCATACGGACGCTTGGGGCGGAAGACCTGCTTCACATGGACTGGCTGTGCGAGAATGTCCACGGCGCGATTCCCGCCTATGACGAGCTGCTCCCGATTTCCAAACCGACGGTGCGGCTTCTGGGCATTTACCGGGACACCATTCCGGCGGATGATGTTACGTAAACCATAGATCAAAAAAAGACGTGTTGCAGTGCTGCAATACGTCCTTTTTGCGTATCATACTGAACTCCAATTAAAATCTTTGATTTTAATCAGGAAATAGTATCAGACCCGACCGGTAAACAGGTCGCACTGGATATCCACAACGTCGTCCAGCGAAATCTCCGTCCCGTCCAGCATGACCATTGTGCGGCGGCTGAGGTCGATTTTTTTCAGATTTCCCTTGAGCGTCCCGTATGCGCCGCCCTGCTTGCGGCGGTCAGGGATGAAACAGGTCACGGTGATCTCCGGGTGCGCCGGGGCGGCGTCCAGAAGTATCTGCTGCTTTTGATCCAGAATGTCCCGGCTGTATTCCGTCAGGTCCGCCCGGCTATCCGTCAGACGGCCTGCCTCCTGAAGAACGGCCTCGTAGCCGGTGAGGGCGGAGAAGGGGGAAAACTGCGCGGCTCTGTCCATGGCGGACATGGGCGGGTGCCTCCGGGAAACGGGGTGGGGCAGGTAAAGCAGATCGTCATATTCGCCCATTATGCTTTGTGTCCTCCTATCTGACCGTTCCGGTCTCTGGCGGTTGCGCCTTCCTCCAAGTCCATGCCTTTCAGAATGGCGTTTTTTCCGTACTTCTTTTTGATGGCCAGCACCGCCTGCTGGCGGCGCTTTTCCCGCTCACGAGCGGCTGCTTCTTCGGCGCGGCGCTTCTCCTGAGAAGCAAAATCGGAGAAAAAGTCCAGCTGCTCAGTGCTTTCATGGCGGGGCAGGGAGTTCTCCGGGACGATGTGGTTGGCGGACAGATACAGCCGCCTGACCAGAAGAGCGGAGTTCACGATGCGGTCGTAAAGTTCCGCGACAGCACTGACGATGGCCTTGGAGGAAGCGGTATGCCCGCCCAGATTCACGGTGCCGTGGGCGTGCTTGGGAATTCTGCGGCCGTAGCGGTCAACGGTGACGGGGCCCTGATAGGCGCGGCTTCGTTCCGGGTCGGTGAGATTTTCAATATCGTAGCCCACCGTCAGGACGATCTGGTCGGTGACAAGTCCTTTGTCCACTAAGTCCAAGGAAAGATCATCCGCCATTTCCCTGACGACCAGCCGGGCCTTTTCCGCGGTATAGGGGCATTGCAGCACCTGACCGGGGCTGATGCTGCTGGACTCCGGCTTGTATGCCTTGATGTCCGCGATGGTGCATGGTTCCCACCCCCAGGCGTGGTCGATCAGCAGCTGGGCGTTGACGCCGAACAGCTTATACAGCAGGTCTTCGTTGTAAAACTCCGTAGGCCTGCCCACGGAACACCGGGCAACGTCGCCCATGGTGCGCAGTCCCACCTTTTCCAACTTTTTCGCGTAGCCGGGGCCGACCCGCCAGAAATCCGTCAGGGGACGGTGAGACCACAGCTCCCGCCGGTAGCGCAGCTCGTCCAGCTGGGCGATGCGCACGCCGTTTTTGTCTGCGGGAATGTGCTTCGCCACAATGTCCATGGCTACTTTGGCAAGATACAGATTCGTCCCGATTCCGGCGGTGGCCGTAATGCCGGTATTTTCCAGAATGTCCAGAATGATCTTCATGGCGAGCTTTTCCGGAGTCAGGCGGTAGAGATTCAGGTAATTTGTGGCGTCGATGAACACCTCGTCGATGGAGTAGGGGTGGATGTCCTCCGGGGCGACGTATTTGAGATAAATATTGTAAATGGCCGCGCTGGTCTCCATATAAAACGCCATCTGCGGGGGCGCGACGATGTAGTCCACCTCCAGCTCCGGGTGGCCGCGCAGTTCGGTGTAGTCGTGGGATTTGCCGGTAAAAGTGCGTCCCGGGGCGGAATTCCGGCGCAGCGCGTTGACCTGTCCGATTTTCTGTACGACCTCAAACAGCCGCGGCCTGCCGGGAATGCCGAAGGATTTCAGAGAAGGGGAGACCGCAAGGCAGATGGTTTTGTCGGTGCGGCTGGGGTCGGCGACCACCAGATTGGTGATCATGGGGTCTAACCCCCGCTGGATGCACTCCACGGAGGCGTAGAAGGATTTCAAGTCGATGGCAATATAGCTTCGGACTTTCATTCCGGCGCGGCCTCCTTTTATACGAGTTTTTAATAAAACGCTGAAAAGCGTTTTATTAGGCCGCAGGATTGCGGCTAGCGGCCACTGCCGCTAAAGAACGAAGTCAATACATTTCTTACCGCCGCTCAGGCGGTCTGCCGTGAAACGGCTTTCATAAAATGATGAAATCATTTTATGAAGAAATAGTATTATCGGCTTACCGCCCGCTGCGGAAATCCGCAAACGCGGCGTATTTTCTGATTTAACAAAACACCGGGGCTACCTGCGCAGCCCCGGTGTTGCATCACAAATTACTCGGCGTCCTCTTCAGGCTGTTCCAGCAGAGCGCGGATAGACAGGGAGATACGCTTGTTCTCGGCGTCCACATCGGTGATCTTGACCTTCACATCCTGACCCTCGGACAGAACATCCTCGGGCTTGCCGATGCGGCGGTCAGCGATCTGGGAAATGTGGATCAGGCCGTCCACGCCGGGCAGAATCTCAGCGAAGGCACCGAAGGTCATCAGCTTGACGATCTTGGCGTCCACAACGTCGCCCACGGAATACTTGGTCATGAACTGATTCCAGGGGTTCATCTCGGCGGTCTTGTAGCCCAGAGAAATCTTGTGCTTCTCGGGGTCGAAGGAAATGACGTAAACGTCGATCTCGTCGCCGACCTTCACCACGTCAGCGGGAGTCTTGATGCGGTTCCAGCTCAGCTCGGAAACGTGAACCATGCCGTCCACACCGCCGATGTCCACGAACGCGCCGTAAGAAGTCAGGGACTTGACGGTGCCATGGTACTTCTTGCCCACTTCGATCTCGGACCAGATCTTCTCCTGCGCAGCCTTGCGAGCCTCGGAGTTGACGGCGCGGATGGAGCCGATAACACGGCGGCGGGCGCGGTTGACCTCAGTGATCTTCAGCTGCACGGTCTTGCCGACCATACCGGCCATGTCGCCGCCCTTGGCGATGCCGGACTGGGAAGCGGGGATGAACACCCGGATGCCCTTGACATTGGCGACCAGACCGCCCTTATTTTCCTCGGTGATGGTGCCTTCCACAGTGGTCTTGTTCTCTGCCCATGCAGTCATGTCGTCCCAGACCTTCAGGCCGTCCAGTTTCTTCTTGGACAGCTGCACGGTGCCTTCCTGATCGTTGACGCGAACGACGAAGACCTCGATCTCGTCGCCAACTTTCAGGATGTCTTCGGGCTTCACGGAAGGATCGGTGCTGACTTCGTCATAAGGGATGTAGCCGGCATGCTTGGTGCCGAGGTCGACCTGGACTTCGGTATTGCCGATTCCGGTCACGGTGCCGATAACCTTATCTCCTGTATTTAAAGTCTTGATGGACTGCTCGAGAAGCTCCGCGAAGTTCTCCTCCTGCACAGTCTCAACATTCGTGATTTCGCTCATAGTCTTGTTGACCTCCTTTATAATCCACGCCGGCGTCGACGCACCGGCAGTGATTCCAACATCGCTGACACCGCGAAAGTCCTCGGGACGCAGCTCGGAAGCGTTGTCCACCAGAAAGACCCGGCCGCAGTGTTCCCGGCAAATCATAGCGAGACGGCCTGTGTTGGAACTTTTGGGGTCTCCCACAACGACCATAGCCTGACAGATTTCACTCAATTCAGCTGCTTCGCTTTGCCTATACTCAGTTGCTCTACATATTGTATCAAAAATTTTCAGGTTAGTAAACTGTTTTTTTGCAAATTTACCGCACATTTTCCACAAAGATTCAGTCAAAGTCGTTTGTGAAACCATGCAAATTGATGAATTCTTAAGATTTTCTTTGGAATATGCCCAGTTTTTCAGGTCGTCAAGGGTCTCAAAAACCCGGCAGTCCCGGCACCATCCGGCAATGCCCTCCACCTCCGGGTGGGTGGGAGTCCCGATGATGACAGGCAGCTGCCCTTCTTCCTCGGCGCGGCTGACAATTCCGTGGATGCGTTTGACGAAGGGACAGGTGGCGTCGATGATCTCCACGCCCCTGCGCTGCAATTCCTCATACACCGCCCGACTGACGCCGTGGGAACGGATGATCACCGTCTGGCCGGGGCAAGCCTGCTCGGGGGCATCGATCACCTCCACACCCAAGGCGCGGAATTTGTCCACGACGTGGTGATTGTGAATGATCGGCCCCAATGTGACTACCTTTTTCCCTGCCTTTGCCGCCTGCTCCACCAGCTCCACCGCCCGACTGACGCCGAAGCAGAACCCGGCGCTTTCCGCGACCCGGACGCTCATAGCGTCACCTTCCGGGCAATGATCTCCTTCATCGCGGCAATAACGCCGTCGATGTCCAGCTCAGAAGTGTCCAGCTTGACGCTGTCCCGCGCCATTTTCAGGGGAGCGATCTCCCGGTGGGTGTCCTGATAGTCCCGCTGCTGAATGTCCTTGAGAATTTTATTGTAGTCCGCCTTCTGTCCCTTCGCGATCAGCTCGTCCGTGCGGCGCTTTGCCCGCACCTCCGGGGTCGCGGTGAGGAAAATCTTTACCGTGGCCTTGGGCAGTACCACGGTGCCGATGTCCCGGCCGTCCATGATGACGTTGTGCTTCTCGGCCATTTCCCGCTGCATGTCCAGCAGCAGGTCCCGGACGATGGCGTGGGCAGAAACGAGACTGGCCTTCTGGGAAAGGTCGGGGGTGCGGATATCGCCGGTCACGTCCATGCCGTTCATGATCATGTGCTGGACGCCCTCGTCGTCGTACTCGATGCCGATGGTCAGCTCGTCGATGTAGCGGGTGATGCCGTCGATGTCCTTGGGACTGACGCCCCACAGGTCAAAGAAATAGGCCACGGTGCGGTAAATCGCCCCGGTGTCCACGTAGTAAAAGCCCAGCTCTTTTGCAAGTCTTCGGGCGATGGTGGACTTTCCCGCCCCGGCAGGGCCGTCAATGGCGATGGAAATTGGTTTTGCCATATAGATTTCCTTCCTTCTATCTCTCTGAGCGCAGCTTGCTCAGGGCGTTTGCTTCTCTTGCGACCACCTCGTCGGGGGTCAGGTTCAGGCGCTTTCCCGTTTCCTCGGGGCTTAGGGGCATTCCGCCCTCCAGACCAAATCGCAGGGAGATCAGCTTCGCGTCGGTCTCGTCAAGCACCGACATCAGCTCCAGAATGCGCTGGCGCATCTGGAAATAGGCGGTGTCCTCCACGGCCTGCTCTTCGGCTTCCTTTTCTTCCTCCGGCTCCGGCTGCTTCTTCGCCTGCGCCAGAAGGCGGGCGTCGTCCAGCATCTTTTTCACCACGGAGGCTTCCTCCGGGCTTATGTGCATGGCCTCGGCAATTTCCTCCAGGGTGGGATTTCTCCCCAGCTCGGACAGCAGCCGCTCGTCCACGGCGCGGTAGTCTTCCAGCGCCCCCCGGAGCTTCTGCCCCACGCCGTTGGCTCTTGCCTGCAAAAAGACCGCTTTCGCCATGTAGAACCGAATCCAGTAGTCCCGGTAGGCGTCATAATCCCCCTCCCGGTAGCCCTGAATGGCCTGCCACAGTCCGAGGCTCCCCTCCTGAATCAAGTCCAGCAGGAGCACCCCGCAGCCGACGTGATCTTTGGCGATTTCCAGAACCCGGTGCAGCCCCAGATTGGTCAGCGTCTCCATAGCGCACTCATCCGCTGCCGCACACCTTGCAGCCAGCGCCTGCTCGTCCCCGGAAGTGGAAAGCTGCGCAACCTCTTCTAAGTACAGCCGCAGCGGGTCATTGGGTTCCAGTTCCTTGGGGTTCAAGCCCTTTTCCACCAGCTGCGCTTCCTGACGCAGACGCAGAGCCGCCTCTCCGCTGCCCGACGTTTTGGGGAGGTCAAAAACATTCAGATTCAGTCCGCCGTCCTCCAATGCCTGTAGGGCGTCCTCCACGACCTGCTCGTTTTCTTCCTCCAGCATGGTCAGAAGGTTCGCGGCCGAAACCGTATCCCCTGCCCGCTTGGTTCGCAAAAAGGCTTCCCAAGGGCTGTCCTCAAAGGAAAAATCCAGATCATTCATTCAAGAAATCCTCCAATCCCAGACTGGTACCCATTTTTTGCAGCTTGTCCATGGCCTGACGCTCGATCTGGCGCACCCGTTCCTTGGAAATGCTCAGCTTTTTGCCGATCTCCTCCAAAGAATAGCAGTTGCCGTCCTCCATGCCGAAATGCAGCCGCAGGATCTGCTGCTGGCGCTCGTTCAGCGTACTCAGAAGCTGGTCCATTGTCTTGTCCAGCTCCCCGCGCACCAGCGGCTTTGCGGGGATGTTCTGCACCAGATACTTTTCGCTCTGCTTCTGCACGATGATCTGGCCGCTGACCACGTCCTGATTGTCCATCTGGATGCGGCAGGCCTTGGCGTAGGCGGTCTTATCGCTGGCCACCTTTTTGAAACCGGCACACTCCACATACCGCTCCGGCAGGTGGTCGAAGTCGGTCAGGTAGCAGGTGCCGTCCACATCGGTGATCTGCTCCACCGGTTCTCCAGCGGCCAGACGGCGGGCGATCTCCACGGTCTGGTGTTCGCCCATGCCAAAGCTGATGATGTCCGCGCCGGAGTCCTCGGCGATGCTGGGCAGCACGGTGTCCAGCCAGTAATCGTAGTGGGCAAACCGGCGCAGGCTGGCTTCCAGACCACCTAAGATCACCGGCAGGTCGGGATAGGCCTGCTTGGCAAGGCGGGTGTACACGGTGGCGCTGCGGTCCGGGCGGGCACCGCCCTTGCCGCCGGGGGAGTATTCGTCCTCGGCGCGGGGGATCTTGGCCACCGAGTAGTGGCTCACCATGCTGTCCACATTGCCGCCGCCGATAAAGAAGCCGTATTTCGGCTTGCCGAACCGCTTAAAGTCCTCACAGTCGGTATAACGGGGCTGGGCCAGCACGCCCACCTTGTAGCCCTCGGCTTCCAGCAGACGGCTGATGATAGCAGTGCCAAAGCTGGGGTGATCCACATAGGCGTCGCCGCCCACGACCACAAAGTCCAACTGGTCCCACCCCCGCGCTTCCATGTCCGCGCGGCTGATGGGAAGGAATTCGGTGTAGACCGATTGGGAAGAAGGGGTGTTCTGCTGCATTCTGTTCTCCTGTTTATGATTCATCCGGCTGGTTCATCTGCATTTCCAGCCACTGCTGATGGCTGATGAGGACGGCACGGGGCTTAGCGCCCTCGTAGGGGCCGATGATGCCCTTCTGCTCCATTTCGTCCATGATGCGGGCGGCGCGGGCATAGCCCAGCTTGCACCGCCGCTGCAAGAGGCTCGTGGAAGCCTGACCGGCGTCGATGACCACTTCCACGGCCTGTTTCAGCATCGGGTCGCTGCCGGTTTCCTCGTCGGCGTCGGCAGAGGAGGCGCCCTTCTTGCCGTCCATGATGGCGTGCTTCTCCATGGCTTCGATCATGGCCTCGTCGTACTGCACGGTGGCGCTCTGCTTGATGAAGTCCAGCACGCGGCTGATCTCCTCATCCCGCACGAAGGTGCCTTGGATGCGGATGGGCTTCGGGGCACCCACGGGCATAAAGAGCATATCGCCCATGCCCAGCAGCTTTTCGGCACCGGCACCATCGAGGATGGTGCGGCTGTCCACCTGACTGGACACCGCGAAGGCGATGCGGCTGGGGATGTTGGCCTTGATCAGGCCGGTGATGACGTCCACGCTGGGGCGCTGGGTAGCCACGATCAAGTGCATCCCGGCGGCACGGGCCTTTTGGGCGATGCGGCAGATGGAGTCCTCGACGTCCTTGCCCACCACCATCATCAGGTCGGCCAGCTCGTCGATGATGATGGCGATGTAGGGCATCTTTTCCAGCATCGGGTCGGTGGCAGCCAGTTTATTGAAGGATTTGATGTCGCGGACATTGTTCTCCGCGAAGAGGTGGTAGCGGCGCTCCATCTCCTGCACGGCGCTGCTCAGCGCACCCGCCGCCTTTTTCGGTTCGGTGATGACCGGCATCAGCAGGTGCGGGATGCCGTTGTACTCGGCCAGCTCGACCACCTTCGGGTCGATGAGGATCAGCTTGACGTCCTCCGGGCTGGAGCGGAACAGCAAGCTCATGATGATGCTGTTGACGCAGACGGATTTGCCGCTGCCGGTGCTGCCCGCCGGCGTGAGCTGCCAAAACACCAGCCAAGGCCCGGTGCCGGTGGCGCAGGAGGATATGCCCGCTTACATCGATGAAGTGCTCCACCTCATCGAATTCTGCAACGGCAGCACCGCCACCGAATGGGGTGCCAAGCGTGCCGCCATGGGCCATCCGGAGCCGTTCGGCCTCGAATACCTCGGCATCGGCAATGAGGATCTCATCGACGACGTGTTCAAGAACCGCTTCCAGCAGATTTTCGACGCCGTCAAAGCCGCATATCCGGACATCGTCGTCGTCGGCACCGTCGGTCCCGCCCCCAGCGGTCAGGATTACGAGGAAGGCTGGAAGTACGCGCGCGAAGCGGGTCTGCCGATTGTCGACGAACATTCCTACCAGTCGTCCAGCTGGTGGTTCCACAACCTCGACCACTACGACCACACGGACCGCAAGGGACCGAAGGTCTACCTCGGCGAATACGGCTCCTGGAACACCCAACTGATCAACGGCCTGTCCGAAGCGGCCTTCATGGGACGCATGGAACTCAACGGCGATGTGGTGGCCATGGCCTCCTACGCCCCGCTGTTCGCCAAGAATGGGCACCATAGCTGGAATCCGGACCTCATCTACTTCGACAACGAACGCGCCTACCATCCCTACAGCTATTGGGTGCAGCAGATGTACGCCACCACCACGGCCGACACCGCGTGGCCCGTCACCGTCGAAGGCCCGTCCACATTGCGTCGCAGCCTGCCGGACACCGTGAAACTACGCATCGCGGGCAATGCCAAAGCCGATCTCAACAACCTCACCATCACCACCGCATCCGGGGAGACGATTAATCTCGGCAACGTGGCCTACGATGGCAGAACCATCGACACCGCCCTCGATCTGCACGCTGATTCCTACAGTATCGACACTACCGTCGTCTATTACGAGGGACGATGGGGCATGGACCTCATCTGTGGCGATATCGACGGCAAGAACCACAACATCATCTCACTTGGTCGAGGACACAGCGTGCGCGTGGTCCGCGACGGCACCGCCTACGCGCTTGCCGGCACCGAAGTCTCCATGAACGAAGTGCGACCGGGCACCACTTGGCAGGTGCACGTTGACGTTACCGACCGCGGCCAAGCCATGAAGCTGTACATCGATGGAACGCTGATTGCGGATGGCACGGAGGTTAAGGACGAGCCAAGGCGTACCGTCACCGTATCACGTAATGACAAAGCCGGAGAGACCTACGTGCGCGTGGTCAATGCCATGGACGCGCCAATAAGCGTCGACCTACGTCAGATTCTTGCCGAGTTGAATATTTCCACAGCATCGGCGGCATCCGCCACGGCCACCGTCCTAGCCGGAGACAATCCGTATGCGGGACAGGTCGGTGAGGAATCACCGACCAGGCCGCGGCAGACCGCGATTGATCTGACAGACGGCGACTACACGGCATCGGCATGGTCGTTCACCACCATCACGATTAAGTGACGTGTATGCCGCGAAACGGGCGGACCCTCGTTTGAACCCTCGAACGAGAGTTCGCCCGCAGTGCAGGGCCAATCGGGACTAATCTGGAAAACATGAGCAAGCACCACCGCAATCGTAATTGGGCCCCGGCCCCACAGCCGCTGCCCGAAGACGCACACGTCATCGACAACCACACCCACGTCGCATCCGTCGTGCCCTTCTCCCAAGCCATGAGTCACGAAGCCATGGAAAAAGGCCAAGGCGAAGTACCCGTCTACAGCGTCGACGAACTGCTGGAACAAGCCCAGAAAGTCGGCGTCGAAGGCGTAATCGACTGCGGTTGCGAGCTGCCCAACCTCATGACCGCCATCGACATGGCCCGCGAGCATCCCGGAACCGTGCACGCCGCAATCGCCATACACCCCAACGAAGCCGTGCTGCACG
>ENA-OURV01002080-OURV01002080.1-human-gut-metagenome-genome-assembly--contig:-NODE-2080-length-14607-cov-11.459731_pt1 | contig 14607 bp, 16 predicted proteins | sample MGYA00242141_ERZ509072 | MGnify/ENA primary metagenome ERZ509072 (study PRJEB26280, sample SAMEA2338763) | human gut metagenome | biome: human gut; feature: human-associated habitat; material: faeces... | reverse complement strand
CCGGCAGCCTCTCCCACTTATAGATATTTTATTACTGCAATCTAAACATTACAGGCACGGTATACTTAACACGAACGGGTTTACCACGCTGCATACCGGGTTTCCACTTCGGCATGCCCATAATCACGCGGACAGCTTCTTTGTCCAAATACGGGTCAACGCCTCTCAGAACTTTAGCATCTACGATACTACCGTCCTTATTAACCACGAACTGTACAGTTACACGGCCTTGAGTTCCGTTTTCCTGTGCAATAGTAGGATATTTAATATTCTTGCTCAAATACTGCATCAAACCAGCCATACCACCATTCGGGAACTCAGGCATCTGTTCTACCACCTCGAAAATAGTCTGTTCTTCCGGTTCTTCCTCTTCCACTGCTACGGGAACATATTTGATTTCCACTGCCTGGTTCAATTCTTCAGAAGATACAATGGCCGTTTCTTCCACGTCAGCATCGTCTTCAACGATAGTCAACGTCTCTGCAATTGAAGGGGCTTCGGGAGGCGGAGGAGTAACCTGCTCCGGCTGTTCTGTAATAGGGATGATTTCCTCTTCAAAAAATACGTCGGTAATAGCCTGGCTCGTGTCAATCTTGATGTCACGCTTTGTCCACTCGAACGCAACAAACATGAAAGCGAGCACAATCACATAACCGACAAGCAGCCAAGTCGACTTCTTACTCTCCAAGTCTGCCTTAGGTGATTTCTTAATTTCCATAATTTATAATATAATTTTAGTGTTTCTCATTTGGGGCAAATATAGCACTTTTCCCAAGAATGTTCACGCACTGCTGTTTTTTTTTACACAATAGGCGCTCCATTTTCATTTTTTTAATCCTTCAAAAACCTCCATGTGCTTTTGTGCCACAAATGTAACGAGATATTTTAAAAATACCGTATCTTTGGCAAGAATTTTAAATGAAATATTGAAATTTTCTGTTTTGCAGGTGTTATACCTATATAACTATAGCATAAAAGTCATGAAAAAGATAACAATAGCAATCGACGGTTTTTCCTCTTGCGGGAAAAGCACTATGGCCAAAGACCTCGCCCGCGAAATCGGTTACATATATATAGATAGTGGTGCCATGTATCGGGCAGTAACATTATATAGTATAGAGAATGGTATCTTCCAGGGTGACCGCATAGATGCCGAAAAACTGAAAAGTCTAATAAAGGATATACATATTTCTTTCCGCCTGAACCCCGAAACCGGACGCCCGGACACCTACCTGAACGGAATAAATGTAGAAAACAAAATCCGTACCATGGAAGTGTCTTCACGTGTCAGTCCCATTGCAGCATTGGATTTCGTACGCGAAGCTATGGTGGCACAGCAACAAGAGATGGGCAAGGCCAAGGGTATCGTTATGGATGGGCGCGACATCGGCACTACCGTTTTTCCGGATGCCGAGCTGAAAATTTTTGTAACCGCCACCCCCGAGATACGGGCACAACGCCGCTATGACGAACTGAAGGCCAAAGGGGAAGAAGCCAGCTTTGACGAAATTCTGGAAAATGTGAAACAACGGGACTATATTGACCAAAACCGGGAAGTAAGTCCGCTGCGCAAAGCTTCTGACGCTTTATTGTTGGACAACAGCCACCTGACCATTTCCCAACAAAAGGAATGGCTGGCCGAACAATTCGAACGGGTTATAAAGGAGAAGAACTGAACCGGATATGGCAAAAGTAGAAATAGACGAAGGCTCCGGCTTCTGTTTCGGAGTTGTCACCGCAATAAACAAGGCAGAAGAGGAACTGGCGAAAGGAGGAACCCTCTATTGTCTGGGAGACATCGTGCACAACAGCCGTGAAGTGGAACGCCTGAAGGCAATGGGGCTGATTACCATCAACCATGAGGAATTCAACCACCTCCACAACGCCAAAGTGCTGCTGCGTGCTCATGGAGAGCCCCCTGAAACTTATGACATTGCCCGCCGCAACAATATAGAAATCATTGACGCAACCTGCCCGGTCGTACTCCGCCTGCAAAAGAAGATTAAGCAAGAGTACGTCCAGGAAGACAACCGCGACAAGCAAATTGTCATCTATGGCAAAAATGGACACGCCGAAGTACTGGGTCTGGTAGGACAAACCACCGGAAAGGCCATCGTCATCGAAAAGCAGGAAGAGGCAAGGAAACTGGATTTCAGCAAAGACATCCGTCTCTACTCCCAGACCACAAAGTCTCTGGACGGATTTCAAAACATTGTGAAATACATAGAGGGACATATCTCACCGAAAGTCACTTTCGAGTCCTATGACACTATCTGCCGACAAGTAGCAAACCGGATACCTAATATCCGGAAATTTGCAGCTTCCCATGATTTAATATTCTTTGTCAGCGGCAAAAAAAGCTCTAACGGCAAGATGCTGTTCAGTGAGTGTAAAAAAGTCAATGCCAATTCACATTTGATAGACAGTGCCGAAGAAATAGATAGTTCTCTGTTAGCCGGTGCCAATTCCATCGGTGTCTGCGGAGCCACTTCCACCCCTAAATGGCTGATGGAAGAAATTTCAGAAGCCATAAAGTCAAAACTTAAATAACAGTTTGTCATCCTTTTGGAACAGCAAATTAACGTAATTTATTAGTCACGGCCTCAGCTTTTTCCTTATCTTTGCGGCATGAAAAAATAGTCCAAATCTATTTTTCATCATGATTATTAATACTAAACAAAAAGATTGTTATGGGAACAGTTAAGTGCATTGGTATCTTGACATCAGGAGGTGATGCTCCGGGAATGAACGCAGCCATACGTGCCGTGACACGTTCGGCTATTTACAACGGACTTTCAGTTAAAGGTATATATAGAGGTTACAAAGGTCTGGTAACCGGCGAAATCAAAGAATTCAAAAGCCAAAATGTCAGCAACATCATCCAGCTGGGTGGTACAATCCTGAAGACAGCCCGCTGCAAAGAGTTCACGACTCCCGAGGGCCGCCAGATTGCTTACGACAACATGAAGAAAGAAGGCATTGACGCCTTAGTGATTATCGGAGGCGACGGTTCGCTGACCGGTGCTCGTATCTTTGCACAAGAGTTTGACGTGCCTTGTATCGGGCTGCCGGGAACTATCGACAATGACCTTTATGGAACAGATACCACTATCGGCTACGACACCGCGCTGAACACGATCCTGGATGCTGTGGACAAAATCCGTGATACAGCCACTTCCCATGAGCGCTTGTTTTTCGTAGAAGTCATGGGACGCGATGCCGGTTTCCTCGCTCTGAACGGCGCCATCGCCTCCGGAGCAGAAGCAGCCATTATCCCGGAATTCAGTACGGAAGTAGACCAACTGGAAGAATTCATCAAGAACGGTTTCCGGAAATCCAAGAACAGCAGTATCGTACTGGTAGCCGAAAGTGAACTGACCGGCGGTGCAATGCACTATGCAGAGCGTGTAAAGAACGAATACCCCCAATACGACGTACGCGTAACCATCCTCGGTCACTTGCAACGCGGTGGTAGCCCTACGGCACACGACCGTATCCTTGCCAGCCGTCTGGGCGCAGCCGCCATCGACGCCATCATGGAAGGACAGCGCAATGTCATGATAGGCATTGACCACGATGAAGTGGTATACGTTCCTTTCACGAAAGCCATCAAAAATGATAAACCCATCAAAAAAGACCTTGTAAATGTATTGAGAGAACTGTCGATCTGATGACAGACAGTTCAGATACCCCATAAACAGAGAAGGCGACATATGCGCCTTCTCTGTTTTTTACAACCATTTCTTCACTATATTTTCCGTCCTCTCCCACAGTTCTTCCATCTGTACATGCCGGGTATACTTCTCCGAAAGAGACTTGGGACGGCAACTGGCATTCAATGTACCCGTACGTTTACCGGCATCCTCATCCAGCAATAAGCCGACAGCCGTTGCAGCTCCCTTACGGGGAGTACGGATAAAAGGCCTGAAAAGCATATCTGTCAGCGGGTCAAACCACATATGCATGGTGATGATATTGGTAGACACAATCCCCGGGTCGGCCGCATTCACAACAATACCTTTGTGCTTGACGCGACTGGCCAAGTCGATGGTGAACAGAGTCAATGCCAGCTTCGTGTTGCTATATATAGGAATGCGCCAAAAGCCACCCTTCTTTCCCCGGAGGAAAAAATCCGGAAAGTCAAGATGACCGATGGCATACGTACAAGATACCATATTCACAATACGGCTCCCCTCTCCCATCAATGGCAGCAGCTTGCGGGTCAGCAGGTAAGGCCCTACATAATTGACACTCACCGTCCGTTCCAGTCCGTCTTCGGTAATGCGGCGTTCCGTTTCCATGGTTCCGGCATTGTTCATCAACAACGCCAACGGCTCTCCCCGCTTCAACAGATGCTCTGCAAATGCGGCCACTGAAGCCAGAGATGCCAAATCAATGGGAGCAGTCTCAATACGCGGATTACCGGTTTCACGCATCAGCAGTTGCCGCTTGGGTTCGGCAGCTTGGGGGTCACGGCATGCCATGATGACCTGATAGCCGGCAGTTGCCACTGCGCGGGTAATTTCCATGCCCATGCCACCGTCTGCCCCGGTTATAACAGCTAAATTCACTTTAATAATTAAAAATTGAAAATTAAAAACTAAAAATCAGCCTTTCGCTTCGATTTTCTCTATCTCCCTTTTCAGACAAGGTGGAAGCTCCTCCTTCAAATGCTGATGGCATGCCATCTCGATGGAATACATCCGGGCAATGCAATAATTACTATGCCGGCAGTTGCAACGTGCATTCTCTTCGGCACGCATGCGGTTGACGAACCCCGGCTCATTGAGCAGAGCACGTGCCATTTGCACAGCCTCGAAGCCGTCATCCAGCACCTCATCTATCTTGTCCCTGGAAACCAGGCCACCCACATAAACCAACGGTATCTTCAAGGCGGCACGGAATTTCAAGGCATCTTCCAGGAAATAGGCTTCCTTAAACGGTACGCTCGGTATCATCCATTTGCCTACCATGCGTACACCGTATTTCAACCACCAGCAGGTCATGTAATGCGTCATGCTGCGGATAGGCATTTCGCCCCGCATGACATACATCGGCGCCTTACTGACGAACCCACCGCTCAAGACCAGCGCATGTGCTCCCGACTGCTCCAGCCTGCGCGCCACCTGCATCGTCTCGTCCAGCTCCATCCCTCCACGGAAACCGTCGCGCATGTTCATCTTCACCAGCACAGCCATATCACTGCCGGCAGCCTTCATCACTTCTTCCATCACCATATCCATAAACCGCATACGGTTCTGCAACGAGCCCCCGAATTCGTCTTTCCGATGATTGGTGGACGGGGACAAGAACTGGCTGATGAGATAACCATGCCCTGCATGAATCTCTACAGAATCAAATCCGGCCTCCCGTGCCAGATTCACCGAACGTCCATAAGCGCGCGCCATCTCCGGCAGCTCATCGGCACGAAGTCCGCGCACAAAAGTAGGAGAATAAAGATTGAAACCGGAAGATGCACCGACAGGCATACAACCGCAAATACTCTTATGGGACATATTGCCACAGTGTCCCAACTGGATGCCTGCCGCAGCCCCTTCCGCATGTATGGCATCAGTCAGCCTACGGAGTCCGGGGATAATCTCGGGACGCATCCACAACTGGCGGTCAAAAGACAGGCCGCTCTGAGTAACTGCCGCATAAGCAACAGTAGTCATACCTATACCTCCCGCCGCTACCGACCGATGATAGTCGAGCAACATGTCCGACGGAGCGTTTCCGGGACACATGCTCTCGAAAGCAGCCGAACGGATGGTACGGTTACGCAAAGTCAACGGTCCGAAAGTGACGGGGGTGAATAACTTGGATTCCATCGTTATGAGTTATGAGTTATAAGTTATGAATTATTCATTTTCCATTTTCAACTCTCCATTTTCCATTAATAAAGAAATGGAATGATGCGTTTGCGCTTTCCTACCGCCTCATCACCAAACTCCTCCCGATAACGGCGGTGAATGGCATCGGCACGGGGAACAAGGTTGGCAAACGTCCACCAGACGAACACCCAGGCGGCGGGAGAAGCTGTGAGTATGGCAAACCCCGTCCATTCCACCAGTTCACCGAAGTAATTGGCAGAAGTGACGTATCGGTAAAGTCCTTTTCCGGGAAGATAATGCTTCGTATCACCCGGCCTGCGCAGATGACGTATCACATAGTCGGAATGCAAATTGACGAACATACCCGCAAAAAACAGAATGACTCCCAACAAGGCATGAGGTTTCAACAAATAGGCCCAGCCATCGGCATACAAGCCTTCGGGAGCGAAATAGAACAAACCGCCCGCCTGCATCATCCCGTTCAAAAGGTTGAAGACGATACCCATCGCCATAATAGCTACCGGCATCCGGCTTTTACCTTTCAGCAGGAACGGAAAAATAAAGGCCCGCTGAAGATAGTGCAACTGAAACAGCAGGAAGAAGAAATATACCGGCACGGCAAATCCCGCTCCACTCTTCCCCCACAACCCAAACATGACGATGAATACCGGCGCTTCCATAAGCACCCACGCCAATTTATTATTGATGGAGATTCCCCACGAGGCAGTACGGAACATGCCATAACCCGCTTTGACAAAATAGAGTGCAATAAAGACAACCAATGCCACAGCACTCATTACCCACAGAAATATCTGAAAAGTTTCCTGATTCATAGTTCTTTATTTATGCGAAGCAAAGATAAAGAAAACTCACAACAAACAAATCGTTTTCCCCGGATAATTGTTTTTTCATGCAAAAACCAGTGTTTTTTACTGAGAAGATTAAGCAGTAGAGATACGAAAATCTAATCGTTCCATCATGGAGTAAATTTCATTCCACCATGGAGAAAAAATCGTTCCACCATGGTGGAACGATTTTTTCCCCGTGATGGAACGATTTAAAAGATACAAGTCTAATCCTTACCGTTTCTTAATGGGCACATAAGCCACCTCATCCAAAACATTCTTATAGGCAGGACGGATAATACGCTTACCTTCAAAGTTCAATTCTTCATTGCGATGTGCACACCAACCGACAATACGTGCCATGGCAAACAAAGGCGTGAAGATTTCCTGCGGCAGCCCAATCATCTCGTAGACAAAGCCCGAATAGAAATCCACATTGCTCGAAACCGTCTTTCCATTATTCTTCACACGGCCAAACACATCAATGGCGCGCTCCTCGAGCAGTTCAAGGAAAGCGAACTCGCGTTCTTTCCCTTTTTCGCGGGCAAGGTCGCGGGCAAGCTCTTTCAGCAGAATGGCGCGCGGGTCGGAAATGGTATAGACGGCATGTCCGATACCATATATCAAACCGGTCTTGTTATAGACTTCCTTGTTGAGCATGCGGGTGAAGTAAGTATCAATCTCATCCACGTTCGTCCAGTCCTGAATGTTTTCCTGCAGATGGTGGAACATATCGGCAACCTGGATATTGGCACCTCCATGAAGCGGCCCTTTCAAGGAACCGATACCTGCCGCTATCGAAGAGTAAGTATCCGTCCCGGTAGAAGAAGTGACACGTACGGTAAAAGTGGAGTTGTTACCACCACCGTGCTCGGCCTGAAGAACCAGCAGCAGGTCGAGCGTGCGGGCATCCAGCTCCGTGTAGTCCTTCTTCAGCATATAGAGGAAATTCTCGGCAATGGAAAGGTTTTCCTGCGGATGGCGGATATGCAGTGAACGGCCATGGGTGGCATGGCGAAGCATGTTATAGGCATACGCAATGATGGTCGGGAATTTCGAAATAAGCTCAATGCTCTGCCGCATCAGATTATCGCGGGAAGTGTCATCTGCATCAGGGTCAAAACGATACATCTCGAGCACGCTGCGCGCCAGGATGTTCATAATGTTGTTTCCTTCAAGTTCAATGATATTCATCTTGGTCTTCTGTTCCAGCGGCATGTTGTCGTTGATGAGCTCACGGAAAGAAGAGAGTTCTTCCTTGTCGGGCAGGCGACCGGAAAGCAACAAGTAGGCAATTTCCTCAAAACCGAAACGCTTCTCTTTGATGATGGCGTGTGCCAAGTCATCCACATCATAACCGCGGTAGAACAATTTGCCGGGAATAGGCTTCAGCCCTCCACCGGGGATGCGTTCATAGCCGACCACATTGCCTATTTTGGTCAGGTTCTTGTGGCTGTATGTATGATTCGCCACCTCGCAGCCAAGATCCGCCGCGCGCTTAACAGTATTGGGGAATTTCTCCGCCTGTGAGCCGAGCGCGAAGAAAGTGACGTGTACACCATATTCGGCGTATTGCTCAACCACGTCCAGTATGCGGTTTGTAACCTCGCCATACGGCCCGTCGTCAAACGTTAATGCGACCAACTTTTCTTCGCTTAGCGGGTTATCCGTTTCGCCCGGCATTATCGCGCCCGTGACTTCGGGCGTGGCGGCAGATGTCTGCTCCGGCGTGGGCGAAGGCTCCACGGTCGGCACGAACGTGGGCGTTGGGTGCGGGGTTGGCTTTGGAACCTCTATCATGTCGCCGTCATTATCGTTATTCAGCGCGCAGCCGCATAAGCAAAGCAGCATTGCGGCGCATATAAGCATTGCGAAAAAAATCCTGATATATGTATAAACGATTCCGTTCATCGTGTACTCCTTATATAAACGCTTATGCTGCAAAATTTGCCGCAAAAGCCTGTATAAATATGCTATCCTTTATTTTGCCCCAAGTCAAGCGGTTCAAAAATATTTAACACTTTTTCTTGACGCTTTCTCCTGCGCCTTGCAAAGGGCAGGCTTTTCCAATATAATACCATCAGGCGCATAGGCTGACCGCGCCCGAATGTTTGGAGGCAACGCATTTGAAAACGAGTGATTTTTACTATGATCTGCCGCATGAGCTGATAGCGCAGACGCCCATAAAGGACCGCAGCGCCGCGCGCATGCTTTATTACGATATGAAGAATAAGCAGATGCATGACGAGATATTTACCGATATTCTTACCCATTTAAGGCCGGGGGACATACTGGTGCGCAACACCACCCGCGTTATACCCGCGCGCCTTTATGCGCACAGGGAGGATACAGGCGGGCTGATGGAGTTTTTGCTGCTCAAAAGGCTGGATGACCACCGTTACGAGGTTCTGGTACGCCCGGGCAAGCGCGCAAAGCCCGGCCTTATATATAAGGTAACGGACGAACTGAGTATAGAGGTTGAATCCCCGACCGACGCGGGCGGCAGGATAGTATATCTTCATTATGAAGGCATACTTGAAGAGGTGCTTGACCGCTGCGGCGAAACGCCGCTGCCGCCATACATAACCGAGCGGCTGGACGATAAGGAGCGCTACCAAACCGTTTATGCCAAGCAGAACGGCTCCGCCGCCGCACCAACCGCGGGGCTGCACTTTACGGAGGAGCTGCTCAAAAAGGTGCAGGATATGGGCGTTGAGATAGCGGATGTGCTGCTGCACGTGGGCCTTGGCACGTTCCGCCCGGTATCGGCGGAAAACGTGGAAGAACACCATATGCACAGCGAATATTATGAAATGAGCGAAGAATCGGCCCAAAGGATAAACCGCGCCCGCCAAAACGGGGGCAGGATAATAGCCGTCGGCACAACGTCCTGCCGCACGCTTGAAAGCGTGGCCGATGAAAACGGCGTTGTTCACGCCAAAAGCGGCTATACGGACATATTCATAACGCCGGGCTATCGCTTTAAGGCCGTGGACGGGCTGATAACCAATTTCCATCTGCCCGAATCAACGCTGCTTATGCTTGTGAGCGCCCTTTGCTCGCGCGAAGAAGTAATGGCCATATACGCCCATGCCGTAGAGGAACGCTACCGCTTTTTCAGCTTCGGCGATTGCTGCCTGTTCCTGTGAGGTTGACAGTATATCAATATTTGCATAAAATATTGATATAATAATTGCGGAGGTGATGGCATTGCCGGTTATAAGACCGAGTTCCGATCTTAGGAATGGGTACAATGAAATATCGGAATTTTGCCATAAGTATAATGAGCCCGTATACATTACAAAGAACGGCACGGGCGATCTGGCCGTGATGAGCATAGAAACCTATGAACGGCTCGTGGGCAGGTTTGAGTTGTATTCACTTATGGAAAAGGGAATTAACGACGTTGAACAGGGCCGCGTGCAGAATGCGGACGATGCTTTCGCACGGATAGAGCAAAAGCTTGGGCAGGGCAAAGATGGATAATTATTCCGTCATGATGTCCGCCGCAGCGGCAGAGGACATTGGGGGCATAGCGGACTACAAAGCCAATACGCTGCTTGAACCGGAAACGGCCGCAAAGCTTATTGGCAGGCTGAAAACGGCCGTAAAATCGTTTGAAACAATGCCTGAAAGGCATCCGCTCGCGGCTGATACATACTTGGCGCTTCGCGGCATACGGACATTGCTCGTGGATAATTACTGCGTTTTTTATGCCGTGAACCGCGCGGAACACACCGTGAACATAATCCGCGTGATATACACAAAGCGGGCGTGGGAAAAGCTTATTTGACTGCCCACGACCACATAGGAGGAAAGATGAACCAATTCCGTTTTGAACTGATACATACCTGCGCGCAGACGGGCGCGCGGCTGGGGCGGCTGCATACGCCGCACGGCGTTATAAACACGCCCTGCTATATGCCCGTGGGTACGCAGGCCACCGTTAAGGCAATGACCCCGCGGGACCTTGCGGACACGGGCAGCGAGATATGCCTTGCCAATACATACCATTTGTTTGAGCGCCCCGGGCACGAGCTTGTGCGCGAGGCGGGCGGCCTGCATACGTTCATGCGCTGGGACAAGCCCATATTGACCGACTCCGGCGGATTCCAGGTATTCAGCCTTGCGGTTGCCAACAAAATAAAGGAGGACGGTGTAGAGTTCCGTTCGCTGATAGACGGCAAAAAGCATTTCTTCACGCCTGAAAAGGTTATGGAAATAGAAGAAGCGCTGGGTGCGGACATAGCGATGGTGTTCGATGAATGCGCGCCGTGGCCAAGCGATGAAAGCTATACACGCGCTGCAATGAACCGCACGCACCGCTGGGCGGAACGCTGCAAAAAGGCGCATACGCGGGAGGATCAGGCGCTGTTCGGCATAGTGCAGGGCGGAACATATAAGCACCTTAGGATAGAAAGCGCGAAAACACTTGCGGATATGGATTTCCCGGGCTACGGCATAGGCGGGCTTTCCGTCGGCGAACCAAAGCCGCTTATGTATGAAATGCTTGAGGAAATAGCCCCGTATATGCCCAAGGATAAGCCGCGCTATCTTATGGGCGTGGGAAGCCCGGACTGCCTTGTTGAAGGGGCTATCCGCGGGGTGGATATGTTCGATTGCGTATTGCAGACGCGCATAGCCAGAAACGGCCTTGCGCTTACGTCAACAGGCAAAAAGATGCTCAGAAACGCAACGTTTGAGCATGATTTTTCCGTTATAGAAGAAGGGTGCGACTGCTACGCCTGCTCAAACGGCTTCACACGGGCATATATACGCCACCTTGTTAAATGCAAGGAGATACTGGCCGCGCAGCTTATAACCATGCATAACATACGCTTCTCGCAGCGGCTTATGGCTGGCGTAAGGCAGGCCATAGCGGAGGACAGGCTTATGGACTTCCGCAACGAATGCATTGCAAAAGGAATGTTTGATTGATATGAAGGAGCTTGAGCTGAAGGGGCTTAGCGAGCAGGACACCGCACGCATAGGCGAAAAGCTTGGCGAAGGGCTGTTCCCCGGCGCGTTCATAGCGCTGTACGGCGGCCTTGGCGCGGGCAAAACAACGCTTACGCGGAGCATTGCCGCAGCCCTTGGCATACGCGGCATATTGAGCCCAACGTTCACGATAGTGCGCGAATACGCGGGGCGCATACCGCTTTTCCATTTCGATGCGTACAGGCTTGGCGATGCGGACGAGCTTTACGCCATAGGCTTTGACGAATACATGGCCCGCGGCGGCGCGATAATAATGGAATGGTGCGAAAACGTTGAGGATGCCCTGCCGTGCGACAGGCTTGAGATACACATTCAGGGCAGCGGCGAAGAACCGCGCTCCATGCGCATTGCTGCGAGCGGCGCGGCGCATGAAAAGCTTATGGAGGGATTGGCATGAAGAATATATTGCTCATATCCACGTCCGGCCGTGCGGCGGGCGCGGCGGTATGCCGCGGCGGGAAGGTAGTCCGATCCAAGCTGAGCGACAACGGCCTTACCCATTCGGAAACCATAATGCCGCTGATAGACAGCCTTTTTGACGATGAAATAAAGCTTTGCGATATGGATGCAGTATGCGCGGACGTTGGCCCGGGGTCTTTTACGGGTGTGCGCATAGGCGTATGCATAGCCAACGCAATGGCATATGCGCTCAAGCTGCCGGTGATAGAGGTAAGCTCGCTGCGTGCGCTCGCGGATGCCATTGACACGGAGCGGCCCGTATGCGCGCTGATAGACGCCCGCAACGGCAACGGTTACGCCGTACTTTATGAAAACGGGAAAGAGATCATTGCGCCGAAGGCCGTGGCAGTGAGCGAGCTTATTGCCGAATTGCCCCCAAACACCGTATTTACGGGAGACGGAGCAAAAACATACCACGACGCGATAGCCGCTGCACTGCCGAACGCCGCATTCGCTGCGGAAGAAAAGCATATGCTTACGGCGGATATGCTGGCAAAGTGCGCCGATGGCAAGCTTGAACGCGGCGAAACATGCGAAGAAGCGCGCCCGCTGTACCTTAGGCCAACGCAGGCGGAGCGCATGTATAAAGCGAAGGAGCAGCAAAAATGAGCGATATTGTCCGCCCGATGCAGGCGATGGATATAGACAGGGTATACGAGCTTGAAAAAACCTGCTTCCGCACGCCGTGGTCGCGTGATTCGCTTGCGGGGGAACTGAAGAATAAAATTGCGCATTATCTTGTGCTGGAGCGGGACGGCCGCGTGGTGGCCTATGCGGGCATGTGGATAATATACGAAGAGGCGCATATAACAAACGTTGCGGTCGATCCGGCGTTCAGGCGGCAGGGCATAGCCAAGCGGGTTATGCTTTGCATGATGCGCACGGCGCGGGTTTTTGACGCAACGGAGATGACGCTTGAGGTAAGGGAGAACAACTTCGGCGCGCAGGCGCTCTATGCCCAGCTGGACTTTGAAAAGGCGGGCGTAAGAAAGGGCTATTATACGGACACGGGAGAGGCGGCCTACATAATGTGGAACCGCGATATCGGCTTGACACTTGAGAAAAGCAATGTTACCATAAACCTATAAATATAAAATAAAAAGGAGATATACAGCAATGAAACAGCAGATAAACGCCGCCAACGCACCCGCCGCCATAGGCCCATATTGCCACGCGATAGAGATGGAGGGCTTTATATTCACCTCCGGTCAGCTTGGCATAGACCCCGCCACGGGTAAGCTTTGCGAAGGCGTAGAGGCGCAGGCCAGGCAGGCTTTTACCAACCTGAAAAACGTGCTTGACAGCGCGAATGCTTCCATGGACGATGTGCTCAAGACCACCGTATTCATGGTTGATCTGGCGGACTTTGGCAAGGTAAACGCCATATATGCAGAGTTCTTCGGCCCCAACTATCCTGCAAGGAGCTGCGTGCAGGTTGCCGCGCTTCCCGCGGGCGGTTTGGTTGAAATCGAGGCCGTTGCCAACAAGGCGGCCGATGAAATAGCTTCCTTCTAAGTAAGGAGCTGCCATGCAATGCCGTAACGCGGCAAAATATCCATTCAATTTTCGCCCACTAGTGTGCGCGGCGTTCGGCCTTGGCGCGGGGGTGGCGATAGGTATGCACATAAGCGGAGCGCGCGCCTTATTGGCGGCGCTCCTTTTGCTTATTGCGGCATATATTATGCATGCGAAAAAGCAGCGCGCGGCAACGGTAATGCTTGTGTGCGCCGCGGCGGGGCTGCTGCGGGTGGCGGGCTATGCATTCCTCCCGCACGAAGAAGTGAGCGAAATTATCGAAAACGCCCGCTTTTCGCGCAATCGTACGCCGACAGCGCTTATGCCAATGGTTGAAAGCCTGTATGCGCGGTGCGATGCGCTATTTAACGAAGCCTCGCCTCTTGCGCGGGCAATATTGCTGGGGGACAGGAGCACGCTTGGGTATTTTCAGCGGTATGCATTCCGCGCAAGCGGAGTATCGCACACGCTGGCGCTGAGCGGGCTGCATGTGTCCGCACTTACGCTTGTTTTGCTTCGCTGCATTCCGCCTAACCGCCCAAGGGTGCGGGCCGCGTTCGTGTTTGCGTTCCTCGGCATATACTGCGCCGTGGCAGGCTTCCCCGCAAGCCTTATGCGCGCGGCAATAATGTTCATGTGCATTGTGCTTGCTCCGCTTTGCCTAAGGCGGAACGATACCGCGTCCGCGCTTTCGCTCGCGTTTATAATAATCGTGTGCGCAGAGCCGCTCAGCATTTATTCTGCGGGCTTTTGCCTTTCCTTTGCCGCCGTGGCCGGGATAGCCATGCTGTATGTGCCCATAATGCGCCGCCTGCCCCGCGCGCTTGCACCCGTAGGCACTACCGTTGCCGCAACGCTTGGCACGCTGCCGTTCACCGTGATGTTCTTCGGCGAATTCAGCACATATTCAATAATTGCAAATATATTCATTGTGCGGCTTATGAGCATATTTGTCG
>ENA-OURV01002068-OURV01002068.1-human-gut-metagenome-genome-assembly--contig:-NODE-2068-length-14657-cov-7.566429_pt1 | contig 14657 bp, 13 predicted proteins | sample MGYA00242141_ERZ509072 | MGnify/ENA primary metagenome ERZ509072 (study PRJEB26280, sample SAMEA2338763) | human gut metagenome | biome: human gut; feature: human-associated habitat; material: faeces... | reverse complement strand
AGTACGCACTATGAAAGCCTTTTTCTTTGCTTTCATCAGCTTTAAGATGACTTCATCAACAGCGTCGGTGTATCTGCCTTGAGCCATAAGTGCGTTCTTTTTATCTATAAGCGAATGTATGATTTGAGAGCGTTCCTGCTCGGTCAGATTGATATAATACTTTTTGTCCTTCATATTGACACCTCCACTATCTTCATTGTAACAGCATAGAACAAATAAGCAATCTTGCGATTTATTGCGACTGTCTGGCAAACAAAAGACAACAAGTGCGTAGTTTAAATATTGCAGGGCTAACAGCATAACTACCGCCCTGTGAATTAGCAAGGATTTTTGCCGTGTCTGAGGTACAAATTAGCAGGGGAGCCTCTTTTCTTAGCAGAACAGCAGTTTTCCTGCTAATAATTCTTAGCACGACCTTTCGCCTTTTTTAGCAAGAACGGGGCAAAAGCGATGGCAAAACGGAAAAGTTAAGATTGAATGATGCCGGAAAATAAGAAAAGCCGAAAACCTCGAAAAATCAAGGCTTTCGGCGTTGTTTGTGGCGTCCCTGCCCGGATTCGAACCGGGGGCGTTCCGCTTAGGAGGCGGACCCTCTATCCTGCTGAGGTACAGAGACATTTAGCAATATGTGGATATTTTTATTCTACGCACCTCCCGCCTTTTTGCGAAAGGCGAGAGGTGGAACAAACTCTTAGGAGGCGACCGCTCTATCCTGCTGAGCTACGGGAACATAACGTATTTTATTTTAGATAGACCGTTTTATATTTCAAAAACGCGGGTGCCAAATCGGGTGCCAAATCCCGATTTGATGGCTACAGCAGTTTGCATATCTCACAAAAAACCGCATTCTACGGGCTTTTTTCGATGCCTCCCGTGGCACTTGGAGGATATAGCCTTCCGCTTAGGAGGGGAGCGCTCTATCCTGCTGAGCTACAAACGCATACAGAGCATCGATGATAAACTTATGATAAAACAAACAGCAAACAGCAAGGGGCATTGAAGTGAGCGGCAGTTTTGCCGGAGGCAAGCGCTTTCGTTTGCTTTTTTGCCCTTAAACGGCTATAATGATAGCACAATGAAAGGAAAATGTCAACGGGCAACTCCTTTGAGATGCCCGCAGGCGCTTCCGGAAAAGAGCAGCAAATGACATCCACAGCCCCGTTTTCCCTGCCCAAGGCGCAGGGCATAGAAGCGCTTAAAAACCTGCTTGAGCAGCAGGGAATTGCCGTTGAGGCGCAAAGCGAGATACCCTACGGATACAGGTTTTCCTGCATGGCGCAGGAGCGCTTTTATCTTGTGCTGTACTATTCTAAAAACGGCATATGCACAAGGCTTGTGCAGCAAAACGGTCCTCAGGGGTTAGCAGAGCTTCTGGCGTCGCAGTGCTGCGGCAATACGGGCGCAAAGGCCTGCACCTCCGATGCCGGTTTTACGGCGCGCCCCGTTAAGGAAATAAGCCTTACCGGCTGCCGCATAGGCACCGACGAATCCGGCAAGGGCGACTTCTTCGGCCCTCTCGTAGCGGCGGGCGTGTATGTAAACGAGCGCTCCGAGGCGCTTTTGGATACGCTGGGGGTAAAGGATTCCAAGCTTTCCTCGGATAAGCGCAACCTTGAGCTGGCGCGCGGTATACGCAGCATGCTGCCCAAGGAGGATATCGAGGTGCTGTGTCTTTTGCCGGGAAGCTATAACCGCCTTTATGAAAAAATAGGCAACCTGAACACGCTGCTTGCCTGGGCGCACTCCCGCGTGATAGAAAACCTGCTGGAGCGCCACGGCAACTGCCGCGATGTGATAGTGGATCAGTTTGCCGGAGAATATGTGCTTAAGCGGGCGCTTATGGAAAGGGGACGCGGCGCGCGCGTGCTGCAAACGCCCAAGGGCGAGAGGGACACCGCGGTAGCGGCGGCCTCAATTATTGCACGGGAACGCTTCCTGACGGAAATGGAAAGGCTGTCGCGCTCTGCGGGGCCGGAGGGCTTTATTCTTCCCAAGGGCGCCGGAGCGGCGGCGGACCGCGCGGCGCAGTGCATATGCAGGCTTTCCGGGCGGGATTCCCTTTCGGAATTTGCAAAGCTGCATTTCAAGAACTTCGAAAAGCTGAAATAACCGCAAACAGTGCCCGAAATACAATCCCGCAAAGGGGCAAGCGCAAAATATATCCCAAAAGGGAAATCGGAGGAAAACAGCAAACAGTATGAAACTGATAATTGCCACAAACAATCAAAAAAAGCTTGTTGAAATGAAGGCCGTTCTGTGCGGGCTTTTTGATGAAATACTCTCCCTTAAGGAAGCGGGGATAGAGCACGAAACGCTGGAGGACGGCAGCACCTTTGAGGAAAACGCCCTTAAAAAGGCACGGGAGACCGCCCTGATAAGCGGCTGCGCCTGCGTAGCGGACGACAGCGGGCTGGCGGTGGACGCCCTCGGCGGCGCGCCCGGCATATATTCCGCACGCTACTGCGGACATCACGGCGACGACGAAGCCAATCTGCGCCTTGTGCTTGAAAACATGAAGGATAAAAAACAGCGCAGCGCACGCTTTGTGTGCGCCATGGCCTATGTATGCGGAAAAACCGAGGCGGTATTCCGCGGAGAGCTGGAGGGGGAGATCGCATACAGTCCCTCCGGGTGCAACGGCTTCGGATATGACCCGATATTCCTGCTCCCCGATTACGGCTGCACCTCGGCGGAGATATCCCCCGAGGAAAAAAACCGCATATCCCACCGCGCCCGTGCCGCGCAGAGCCTTGCAAAATGGCTTAAGAGGGAAAGAGCGGAGGGACGGCTGTGAAAAGGCTTTATGTGATATCGGACAGCCACGGCTATCGCGATTTTGATATGCTGCTTGCCGCCTCAAGGGACGCCGATGCCTACGCGCATTTGGGCGATCACGCCTCGGACGGCGAGGAGTTTGCCCGAAAAAACGGCAAATTCACCGCTTTGGTGCGGGGCAACTGCGATCCGGGCAGCGTCCGTCCCGATGAAGAGGTTATAACCCTTGACGGGGTAAAGATACTTTTGGTGCACGGGCATACTTTGGGGGTAAAGTATTCCCTTACGCGTCTTACTTACCGAGCGCTGGAGCTGGGCGCCGCCTGCGCCTGCTACGGGCATACCCATATTGCCGATATCACATGGCAGCAGGGCGTGCTGCTGGTATGCCCCGGCGCATTTTCCCGTTTTTCGTCGCAGTATGCGCGTCTGGATATAAAAAACGGCTCGGTTGAGCCGTATCTGTTCTGCTTTTAGCCTAAGTGCCGCCTGAAAAAATGCAAAAGCGCGTCGGAAACACCTGCGCGCTTATTTTTATATTGATTCTCTTGCAAATCCGTATGCCGCCGTATCCGGGGCTTGAAAGTCGCTACGGCATCTGAAGCAAGGAGGAGGCCACCGCAAAATACACAAGCAGGGATACCGCATCCACTATGGTGGTAATAAACGGGCTTGCCATAACGGCAGGGTCCAGCTTAAGGCATTTTGCAAGCAGGGGCAGGGTGCAGCCTATAAGCTTTGCCACCAACACCGTAACCGCAAGGGTAAGCCCCACCACCAGCGCAACCGAAGCGTCCGCTGCGGTATTGCCAAGCAGCATGCGGTCAATAAGCATGACCTTGCCGAAGGCCGCAACGGAGAGCGTAATGCCGCACAGCAGCGCCACCCGCGTTTCCTTCCAGATCACTCTTAAAAAGTCGGAGGGGCGGATCTCGCTTAGGGCAAGGCCGCGTATAACGGTAACCGACGCCTGAGAGCCGGAATTTCCGCCGGTGTCCATAAGCATGGGGATAAAGGCGGTAAGAATGGGCAGCCCGGCAAGCGCCCCTTCAAAGGAGCTGATAATGCCCCCCGTGAAGGTGGCGGATATCATCAGCACCAACAGCCACGGAATTCTTTTTGCAAATATGACCGGCGCCGGAGTTTTAAGGTACGGACGGTCGGACGGCGTAATTGCCGCCATTTTTTCAATGTCCTCGGTGGTTTCCTGCGTTAATACATCTATTGCATCGTCAACGGTAACTATACCTACAAGGCGGTTCTCGTTGTCCACAACGGGCAGAGCCAGCAGGTCGTAACGCTTGAATTTTTCCGCAACGCTTTCTTCATCCTCATGGGTAACGGCAGAGAGCACATTATCGTCCATTATATCGCCTATGCGGGCCTCCGGGCTGCTCAGCAGCATGTCCTTCACCGTTACCACCCCCACCAGATGCCGGTTTTCATCGGTAACATAGCAGGTGTATATGGTTTCCTTATCCACGCCGGTTGCCCGTATGTGATCAAAGGCCTCGGCCACGCTCATGCCCGCCTTAAGGCAGACATACTCCGTGGTCATAATGCTGCCCGCGCTGTCCTGCGGGTATTTCAGCAGCTCGTTTATGGCCTTTCTGTCCTCCGGCGAGGAGGAATTGAGTATCCTGCGCACAACGCTTGCCGGCATTTCCTCTATGATATCCACGGTGTCGTCAAGGTAAAGCTCCTTTAACACCTCGTGAAGCTCGTTATCGGAAAAGGATTTTATAAGCAGCTCCTGAATATCGGGGTCTAATTCTACAAAGGTCTCCGCCGCCAGCTCCTTGGGCAGCAGACGGTAAACCACCGGCAGTTTTTCCTCCGGCAGGTCGTCGCAAAGGCGCGCTATATCGATCGGCTCCATGTCGATCAGTTCGGATCTTAATTCGGAATATTTGCGCTTTTCAAGCAATTCAAGCGCTTTTGTAAGCAACTCTTCCTTTGACATAAATGCCCTCCTAAAATTTTTTGCATAAAAATGCCCCGTCCCTCCGGGGACGGATTTAGAAAGTCAGTTATGTATGGGATTCAGAAAACCGTCGGGCGGGTAAAACAATGTCCGCATAAGGGAACATCGCCGCACGATCGAACAGAATCACGCATACTCGCCGTACTTCCTGCGTCCATTTTTCACCCTTCCCTTCCTGAATAAACTTGTAAAAAATGCAGTAAAATGAACCTGTTTGCATAAGCGCCGCGCAGCCCGAAGCTTTTGCCCCAAGTCTGCCGCCCGTATGCACATACAATGCTATCATACGCTGCCGCGGCGCTTTTGTCAATCTGTTTAGCGTTTTTCCCGCACGGCTTTATATTACGCCTTTTGAAAAAGCTTTTCGGCATGCAAAAACGGACGCCCTGTCGGGTGCGTCCGTTTTTAATTCTCGGTTTTTTATGCTTTATTTTGCTGCCCGCAGGCTTAATCCGCCAGCTCTTTATAGACATCGGCGAACATATGCACATCCTCCATAAGCTCGTCCATGCTCATGCGCTCATCGGTATTATGGGCATACTCCGGCGCGCCGGGGCGGTTCACTCCGAAGGCCACTCCGGTCTTGAGGGCGCGGGCGTAGGTTCCGCCGCCGATGGCAATGCAGCGTGCCTCCTGCCCGGTGCGGCGCTCATAAACACGGCTTAGCGCCTGCACAAGGTAATGCTCCTTGGGGGTGTGGTGCGGCTGCTGCACATGACCCTCGCTTAAGGTATAGCCGGGGAAGGCCGCAAGCAGCCCCTCGCGCACCGTTTTATCGCTGAAGGTAACGGGGAAGCGGATATCAACGGTAAGGCTGAGCCTGCCGTTTTCCAGCTCAATTATACCCAGATTGTCGGTAAGCGCGCCGGAAACCTCATCGCAAAGCGCAAGGCCGATTCCGCTGCCGTCCGTTGTGCGGCACAGCTTTTCGTATATCTCTTTGGCTGCGGCGGGCAGCTCGCCGTCCATGGGCAGGCGGGAAATAAGCTCCAGCAGCGGCCATACGGCGTTTTTGCCCTCCTGCGGCGTGGAGGCATGAGCCGGAACGCCCTTGCTTGTAATGGTAACCGTGTCCTTCTGCACGGTATAGGAAATGCCGTTTGAGTGGCAATCGTATTCCAGCAGCGCAAAGGCCAGCTTATCCGTATTGCCCTTTATCACCGCCTTGGCCTCCGGCGCCACAACATTGGGGCGGTCGCCGCCGTGAATGCTCACCTCATAGCTGCCGCAGTTGATATCGCGGCTGAGCGTGCACTGATATATTCCCTTTTCGGTGTTTATTATCGGATAATCCGCATCCGGGGAGAAGCCCACCTCCGGCAGACCCACATGGGCGGAATAGTAATCTATGCAGCCCCAGCCGCTTTCCTCATTGCAGCCGAATATCAGCCGGATGTTCTTTTTGGGCTGCGCGCCGGACTGTGCATAGGCCGCCAAAGCATATACCGAGGCTACCAGCGGCCCCTTGTCGTCGCATACTCCGCGGGCCCATACAACGCCGTTTTTTTCATATGCATCAAAGGGCGGATAGGACCAGCCCTTTCCGCAGGGCACAACATCAAGGTGCGTAAGCACGCCTATCTGTTCTCCGGTGCAGCCCGGTATTTCGGCATAGCCGGCATAGCCGTCCGCATTAACCGCATGCAGCCCAAGCTTTCTGCACATCTCAAGCGCCGTGTCCAGCGCCCTTCTTACCTCGCTGCCGAAGGGTGCGCCGGGCTGCGGCTCCCCCTCGACGGAGGGTATCCTGAGCAATGTCTTAAGGTCGGACACCATAGCGTCCCTGTGCTCGTCAATATATTTATGCATATCCATAATATTATCCTTTCCGGCGTTTCCGCCATAAAAGCCCTCCGCTTTTGCGCGTAAGGGCCGTTATTTGCTCCCGTTTTCTTCCCGCAGGCTCAGGCGCGCGGAAAAATCCGCAAGCGCCGCAAGCGCTTCATCGCGTCCGTCCGCCTTTTCCAAAACAGCTGCGCATATATACCTGTTGTTTTCCGCGGTGCCGTCCTTATACCCCCAAAAAGCATCCCCCATGCCTGTTAAATCTATGCCGTCTATAAGTATGCCGTAGCAGATGCCGTCAATGCAGGTAAGCCCCTCCTCCTGGGGGGTGAGGGGCGTGCGGTCCAGCCGCGCCAGCCTTCCCTTCGCAGCCAGCAGCGCAAGGTCGTCATCCCGCAGTATAAGCACATCCGCGCCCTGACGCACCAGCTCGTCCTCCAGCGCCTGCCCTTCGTTTCCGGGCAGGGCAAAGGCATCGGTGTTCTGCCGGCTTACAAAGGCGGCATGGGTATTATCGCCGAACTGCGCGCATATTCTGTCATATGAGCCCAGCGTGGCGCCGGCCGTATCCACAAAGCACACGGTGAGCTTTTCCGAAGTGGGCGCTGCCTGAATAAAGTAGTATACCGATTCGGTAATCAGCAGCATTACCGCCAGCGTCACTATATAAAGCGTCTTATGCGCACCCAGCGGCCGCAGCCGATTTCTTGTTTCCGCCTTCAATTTCCGCACCTTTCGTTTTTTGTCCGCCGCGCGTCCCTCCGCCCGTCTTTAATGCCCGCACTTTTGTGCGCGGCTTTTGCTTATCCGCCTGCCGGGTGGGTGGGCGGGGGCAGGCGGATAAGCCGCATGCGCCAAATCTGTCTTTATTTTTCCCTATCGTCACTCTTTGGCAGCGCCGTCGCCCCGGAGAGAATTTCATATGCCAGCTTCTCTCCCTGCTCGGAGGCGCGCACATACAGGCACATTATCACTTGAGATGACGCCGCAGTGCTGCATATACTGTTATCCGGCAGCGCGCTGCCCGGGAATTCCAGCCCACGGAACATCATCTGCTGCACCTCGTAGCCGTATATCCGGCCTTCGCTTCTTTTTGCGCGCGCTAAAAGCGCCTCCGCCGGCTCCATGGGCTTCAGATAGCCGCCCGCCAGCAGAAACTCGTATCTTTCCTTGTCCAGCAGCAGTATATCGCACTCATTTGCCGCCATGCGGGTGGTTATTATCTGCCAACCGCTCTGCGCGCCCGACTGCACCGTCCCGCCGGCTCCCATTCCGCCGCCCTGCACCGAAACATCAAAGCACTGCACCTCCAAATGCTCTATCTCCGGGTGCGCCTCTTTCAGGCTCTGCTGCCACGCGGAGGCCCTGCCGCCGGGGACATTTGTTCTGTAAAAGAATATAATGGCGTGGTTGTCCCCTATGCGGGTTGCTCTGCGGTTATATATAAGCTCGGTCAGCGCCGTTGTTGCCACAAGCAGCACGGCAAGCAGAACCGCCGCTTTTTTCAGATACGGTATATATTTTTTCAATACCCTTTCCTCCGCGCCGCAAGCCTCAGTGCTGATACCGGCTCTTATCCAAAAGCCCCAGCGGCTTTGCCTGAAGCGTCAGCTCGCAGGTGCCGCTCTGTGCGGTTATACCGCTTGCTCCCGTGCCCTCGCCGTTGATGTACGCCTTCTGCCCCGCCCAGGTTATATGCAGGTTCTGCGCCGCATCCACGCGCAGGTTCACCTCGGAAAGCTCCTCTATGGCCTTGGGCTCGCCTCCCGGCAAAAGGAAGCTCTTAAGGCGTATTGTGACCTCCGCCGTGTCAAAGCGGTACACCTTGCTGTTGCCGCGGTAATCCGTTAAAAACACCAGCATTTTTACATCGGTATAGTCGGTATCGTCCTGCTCCAGAACGGAATACTCCTCGTCAAATACGGGATCCTCTTCCCGCATTTCCCCGCTGTCCACCGTCAGATGCACCGCAAACACCTTGTCCGCGGGCACATTCAGAGTTTCCAGCGCAATATCCGATGTGGGGCCCGGATCGACCGCCTGAGTGTTTTCCGGCGTAACAGTGCTCTGCTGCGTGTATACGGGAATCTCCGTGTTCTGATATGTGGGCGTCGGCGTTGCGCTCTGCGAAGGCTCAGGTCTGTCCGCAAACCTCATAACAATGGCGATTATTACTATCAGCAGCGCAATGCCGCCCGCGGCAAGCAGTATGTATGCCGCCGAATTGGTGTTTTTCTTCTTTGAGGAACCTCTGTCAGCCATAGTCGCATTCTCCTTTTTTCCGGACACGGGCGCATGTTCTTGCGCCGCCGCTTTTTTCGTTGTTTTCTTTATGCGGAAGCTCCGCCCGCCGCAGGCATACCCCTGCGCGTGCGCATCCCTTGTATCATTATTATACAGTATTTTTTCCCCGTTGCAAAGCATTAAAATAATAACTTTTTGCAAACAGCCACCGCCCGATTGTTTTCTGCATGAATTTATAGTATAATACAGCCGTAAAATACGCTTCCGGCTTTACCGGATACCGCAGCGCGGCATTGCCGACAGCCGTTTTTGGAGGAAGAATGAAAAAAATCTTTTTATCCCTGCTGGTAAGCGCCCTGCTTGCCTTCTGCTGTGTTTTTGCCGGATGCGGCACAGCGCCCGATATTGCGGAATTTCCCGTGCAGCGCACCCTTAACCCCGAAAGCGGGCTGCGCACCTTCAGCACCGAGGACGGCCTTATAACCCTTAAATATCCCCACACCTGGTACGCCGTTTCCGATATGCAGTCCCTTGCGCGGTTTGCCTCCCCCCTCACCGACGCCACCCCGGATTACCGGGAATATGTTGTTATCGGCTTTGAGCTGAACAACTCGGGGCGCACCGCCGCCGAAACGGCCGACGCCGCCTTCGGCGAGATGAAAGCCCGCTTCCCCGCGCTTGAGCTTACGCAGAGCACCGAGGAAACGGTAGCGGGCCGCGCCATGGAAAAACGGGTGTTCGGCGGCCATATCAAGGCGGACGGCACCGCCTCCGAGGGCGATTATTTCTGGATACAGTATTTCTTTGTTTCGGGCGGGCTTTCTTACAGCATAACCTTTGCCGGAACCCGGCAGACCGAATCCGCCTATCTGCCTGTATTTGAGCAGATGCTTTCCTCCATGACTCTGGATGTATAAACCGCAGCAGTCGGAATCGGCAAACATAGCTCTCACCGCACGGGGCACGGCCTTTGATGCACGGAAAGCGCAAACGGCAGCATGCTTAAAAAGGCAAGGCGGCGCACGGATAAATAAGCGGATAAATAAGATATAAAGGAGAATTTCCATAATGAACGATCATGACCGCACCCCGGGCTTTGACCTGCGCTACACGGGCAGCCGCCAGCAGCTTATGCGCCTGCGCACCTTCCGCTGCGAGGGCGGGCGCGCCCAGGGCATGCTTGCCTGCGAGGCACAGAGCGGTGCGCTGCTGCTTACCGTGGCGGCCGACCGCTGCATGGATATCTACGAGCTTATGTACCGCGGAGTGAATGTAGGCTTTATAAACAAAATGGGGCTTTGCGCCCCGCAGTTCTATGACCCCGCCGGTGCGGAATTCCAATACAGCTTTACCGCCGGCTTTATGTCCACCTGCGGGCTTACCCACTTCGGCTCCTCCTGCACCGACGCCGGGCAGGAGCTTGGGCAGCACGGACGCATAGGCGCCTGCCCCGCAGAGCATTTCTGCGTCCGCTACAAGAACGGCGAGCCGGGAGCCGTTATAAGCGGAGAAATGGTGCAGGGCCGCCTGTTTGCCGAAAACTACCGTCTTTGCAGAACCTACGATATAAGGCCGGACGAAAGCTTTACCGTGACGGATGCGATAAGCAACGACTCCCCGCGCGAGCAGCCCTTTCAGCTGCTGTATCATGTAAATTTCGGCTATCCTTTTTTAAGCCCCGCCTGCCGTCTGCTGCTGCCCAGCCGGGAAATTACGCCCCGCACCCCGTACAGCGCACAGCGCCTTGAGCACGCCCTTGATGTTGAGCCTGCGTGCGACAACGCGGCCGATACCTGCTACTATCACACCCTGGGACGCAAAAACGGCCGCAGCATGGCGGGAATATTCAATCCCGAGCTTGGCTTCGGCGTGGTTTACGATTTTGATGCCGGGGTGCTTGATAATTTCATCCAATGGAAAAATCCGTGCAGCGGAGAATATATTCTGGGCATGGAGCCCTGCAACTCCATAGTTACGGGGCGGGCGGAGGCACGACGCCTGGGCAAGCTCAAATTTATGCAGCCCTACGAAACAATAACCCACAGCATAAATTTCCGCTTCTTTGACGCTTCCGAGCTTCCCGTTATATTAAAGGAGCTGGAGGAGTATAAATAAGACAGCGCCCGTTTGCACATTCATATAAAGCCGTATGATAAAAATATGATAAAAAGGAGCCTCCCGCGAGGCTCCTTAATTTTTTATGTTGTGCACTCTATGCTCCGTACTGCACGCACACGCGCTCCAGCGTTTTTTCGTCAATACGGTATATACGGCTTTTTTCCGCTGCCGATATATAATATATATATCCGTCCAGCACATATGTGCGCCCCTCTACCGGCACCGTAGCGCTTACCAGCTCGGTCGCGCCGTCGCTTATGCGGCTGCGGTACAAAAAGCTGTTGTCGGAGGCATTTATAAAATATATGTACTCCTCGGTTTTTACCGGATCCTTGCAGTAATAATCATTCAGGCGGCGTTTTTCCCCGTTTGCCATATTGTGCTCCGTAAGCCCCGGAGAAGCCTCTCCCCCGGCGCAGTAGGCAAGGCGGGTTTTGTCGTCCGCCAGATAATAATCGTATTGCGTAAATATCATTTTTTCCGATTTGCCGCTGCGGCAATCCAGCCTGTACAATACGGAATCCGCGCTTGACAGATAGTATATGCTGTCCTCGCCCCTGCCCATAACGGCGCATTCGTAATCGGCTATCACCTTTTTGTCGCTGCCGTCCGGCTTCATGCTTTCAAAGGAGGCCTTTCCGCTGCCGGCATCGGCAAAGGTGCACCACAGACGCCCGCGGGCATATACCGCCTCGCTAGGCGCGCGCTCATCCACCACTCGGCGGCTGCCGCCGCGGGAATCGGTGCGTACAAAGCCGTCCGCCGCCTGATAGTACAGATAGCCGTAATAATACTGAAACACACCCTTTTCCATCGTGTCAATGCGCTTAAGCTCGGAGCCGTCCAGCCCGCATACGCCCACGGAATAGGTGTTGTCGCTTGACAGCCACACAAGAAAAATATCATTTCCCGCAAGCTGATAGCCCGCCACGCACGCCGGAACTATAACCTCGCGGTTTGTGCCGTCGCTGCGCATACGGCAAAGCGCGCCCTGGCGCACGCTGAACTCCGCGCCCTTGCCCGGAGTGCTGCCGATGCCGTTTATATAATATATGTATTCACCTATTGCCGTGACCGCCCGCGCCGAGCCCTCCACAAGCGCCCCCTCACGGACGCAGCCGCTTGCCGCAAGCAGCATTGTAAGCGCCGCCGCTGTCGCAAAAATGCGCAAAAAGCAGGATTTATATGTGTTTTTTAACGAAATACGCGTCTTTTTTTGTTTTTCGCGTTTTACGGAATCAATCCTTTGCAAGGTTCTTTACCTCTCCGTTTTCCGTGTCCACGGTGTATACCGTGGCGTCGCTCCTGTCAAAAAGGAACAGCTTTTTATCCACTATGTCCATATAATAGTCCGGATCGGTGGTGCCGGGGCCGTTAAGCGCCGAGATATCGGCTATTTTCTTTTTGTTATTGCCGTCATAGTCCACCTCGTATATTGCGCCCTCGCTGTTCTTGCAGTAATACACGCGGTCGCTTCCCATGGCATATGCCGTTACGGCCTCCCCGCTGTCTATCTGTATGCGCTTGGAGCCGTCAAGGCGCATTATGTAAAACGCAGTCTTTTCCTCGGAATATGCGGCAATGGCATTGTTCTGCGCGGAGAAAAGCATGGTTTTATATTTGGATGCCGTCAAGAAGCTTTCCTCCCCCGTGCTCATATCGTGGCATGTGAGCTTCTCATCATCCTTAATATAATAAAGATTGCTGCCCTTTACTCCCTTTATGCGTCCGTTGCGCGAGGTAATCTGCTCCGGCTCGCCGCCGTTCCAATCCACCGCCATAATGCCCGCCTTGCGGGAGGAATAATAGTACAGTCTGTCGGCTCCGTAAAGCTGAGAAACATCCTCAACATCGTTTATGCGCCGCGATTTACGATCGGCAAAGCTGTATACCAGCACGGAGTTTTTCATCTCCGCCGCCACGCCGTAATCGGAAAAAGCATAATAGCCGGTATTTTCAAACTTGATTATTTCCCTTTCCATGCCGCCGTTTATGGATATTTCATATATGGCAAGCCTGTCGGCGGAAACCGGCGAAAGCAGATACAGATATTCGCCGTGCACATATATGGCATAGGTTTTTTTGGTGCTGAGCCGCTGCTTTTGAGTGCCGTCCGCCTTCATGCGGAACACCGCCGCCTGATCGCTGCCCGAGAGCGCGTCGGAAAGCAGCGTGGGCATGGAACCGTTTATATAGTATATATAATCGCCCTGCCTGAGTGCAATGCCGTCGTTGCTTACCACCTCGCCGTCGGGCTGTCCGCCCTCCAGGCTGTAGCCGCAGCCGGTCAGCAGACAAACGCACAGCAGCGCCGCTGCAAGGATCAATGTTGTTTTTTTCATGTTTTCTCTCCCATCCCGCCGCTTTGCGGCGATTTTGTTATGTTTACTCCGTCAGGCCAAAAACTCATATTCCACACAGGTGCTTTTGAAATCCGCAAGGGACAGCCGATATATGCGGCTTTCATCATCGTCGTTAAAATAATAAAGGTATCCGTCCGCCATGTCCGGGGGCTGTGCGCTGCTTATCATATCGCTGCATACGCATTCCCTTTTTTCGCCGTCCGGGCTTACCCGCCAAAGCGAAAAAAGCTGCGAATCGTTTATATAATACAGCCATCCGTCATAATAAACCATGCGCTCGGCACGGTCGGGGGCCAGCAGCTTTCTCGTGCCCGATGCGGTATCTATGCGGTAAACGCCTCCGCCGTCGGTATCGTTTACATAGGAGGCAAAAATATAATCGGTCTCCTCGGAAAAGCAGTATTCATCGTATCCGAGGTGCGCAACCGAGGAAGAGCTGCCGTTTTCATAGGCATAGCAATTGCCGCTTGAAAACAAATAATAATACACCCGCCCGCCCGAAGCGCCCACCACATAGCCGGAATCGCGCGAAACGGTCTCCGGCTCCGTGTCATCTTTGGCTATCCTGCATACGCTGCCGTACTCTTCGTTATCATAAGCGGTATAATATATGTAATCGCCCGCCGCCTTTATGTTGCACACGCGGGACTGTGTAAGCCTTGTTTCCTTTTCGTCCTCTCTTTTGTAAAGGCAGCCCCCGCGGATATAATATACTGCCTCCTGCGTAAACTCGCAGCCCCCGCCGGAATATATATTGTCAATGCCGCAAAGCCGCCTGCGCCCGGTGCCGTCGGTGTTTATGCAGTAAAGTGCATAGGAGGAGCCTTCCCTTGCCGCATAGCGTATAAGGCCTGCGGATATATAAAAAAGCGAAACCTCATCCTCGCACAGCAGCTCGCGCTGCGTGCCGTCCCTGCGCATACGGCATATGGCTCCGCGGTATTGATGCAGCCGCAGCCCCTCCCCGCGCATGTAGTTATCGCCGTTAAGATAATATACCCAGTCGCCCTGTATAACGGCCGTTCCGCCCTGCGATTCCACAGGTGCGTCGGGCTGGGCGCCCTGAAGGCGGTGCTGTTTTACGCCGGCGCAGCCCGCAAACAGGCAAAGCACTACCGCAAGAACGCATACCGCTTTTTTCCGTATCAGTGCCAAAGTGTTTTCTCCCGAATGTATAAATTATGTTTTTCCCCCAAGCCGCAGGCGCACAAGCGACGGCAAAAAAAGCCGAAAATCCGCCTCGCCCCCCCGACAGCGGGAATACTTTTTATATTATATATTAAATGTCCGCATATTTCAATGCCCGCAGGCGATAATTTTTTGAAATTTAATTTTTCAAAAAGCGCCGCGCGGCTTCTCCTGCGCCGCGCCGCCGCGGGCTTTGCACC
>ENA-OURV01002067-OURV01002067.1-human-gut-metagenome-genome-assembly--contig:-NODE-2067-length-14666-cov-7.074191_pt1 | contig 14666 bp, 9 predicted proteins | sample MGYA00242141_ERZ509072 | MGnify/ENA primary metagenome ERZ509072 (study PRJEB26280, sample SAMEA2338763) | human gut metagenome | biome: human gut; feature: human-associated habitat; material: faeces... | reverse complement strand
CTCGATTATACCCTTTTATAGTCAAATACCCACTTTGATACAAATAAGGGACCGGATTATTGCTCATTGAATTTATTCCTTGCAAGGAATCAGCCATCGCTACTTCACTCGTCAGACGCTGCAAATCATATCGGCTTTCCTTTAACAGTTCGACCAAAAAAGTCGGTGTACCCGTTTCAAACCAGTAACTACCAAAGTCTTTGTTAGCAAATGTATTAAGTAAACTAAAGGGATTATAAATATCCACTCCATTGGGGGTAAAATGGTACCCGTCATACCATTCCTTCAACCTCTTGTAAGTCTCTTCCAACTGTGCTCCTCCGGCTTCTGCCAAAGCCTCTACATCCGGCACAAAGTCACGATGAAGTTCCTCTTCCGAGATTCCACAGATGTTTTCATATTCACGCAACATGGAAATATCCCTCAGATTATTCAGGTCACTGAACACGCTTACTTTATTAAATTTAGTCACCCCTGTAAGCAATGCGAATTGAATGTACTGGTCACAACTTTTCAATACTCCATAAAAAGCCTTTAAGGTATTTCTATATTCAGTCTGAAGTACCTCGTTCCCTATCGTTTGCAACAAAGGCTTGTCATATTCATCCACCAAGATAACCACCTTGCATCCTGTCGACTCCGAAGCACGGCGTATCACGCCCTGAAAACGCAAAGAGGATGAAGTTTCCGAAATCTCCTTTCCATACAATTTTTCCCACCGGGTAAGAGCCACATTCAGCATATTCGCCAAATCTCGTGCAGATTCATATTTCTGGGCATTCAAATCCAGATGAAACACGGGATATTTCACCCATTGCTGCTCCAATCGCCCGATAGAAAGTCCTTTGAACAGGTCCTTCTTCCCTTGAAAATAGGCTTCCAAAGTAGAAACCAGCAGACTCTTCCCAAAACGGCGCGGACGGCTCAGAAAATAATAGTTTCCTCCCGTTACCAACCGATAAATCCATGCGGTTTTGTCCACATAGACATATCCTCCTTCACGGATTTTTTCAAAACTCTGAATGCCAATCGGATAAAGTCTGCTCATAGTGTGGTTGTTTACTCATTTATGTACAAAAATAAGGATTTACTTTGATTTTTCGGTCAGGAAAAAGAAAAAAAGCTGTTTCTCGTAATAACCATACAAATATTTAATTTGATACACACCATAAAAATTTCCCCCCCCCAATAGTAGAGTTCATACTACTGGGGGAGATAAATGACTAATCTTTAAATTTTATAACTACCTTATCACCTGTGTAACAAATATCTTGTTCTTTATATGAAGTTTTAGAAATCCTTATTAAATGAAAATTACGTCTCAACTTAATATTAGGAAAGTATCCGACTCGTTGCCCGATAGTCAACTCATTCTTTTGATCATCCCAACTTAAATTAATACTTGCATATTGCCCCTTCTCATAATTATAGTTTGTTCCTTCATCTTCATATAATGTATAAGCTCCGTCTGCTCCTGCAAAAATCTTAATAATCAGATTTCCATAACGTGCCTCCTTTACTGTCTGAGGATTTCCTTCTGCTAAAGGTAAAATTCCTCCTGCTTTCACAAACACTGGTATACAATCCATTCGAGCAGGAACTATTTTCCATCCATGATTATTCACATAGATATTATTCCAAAAGTTATACCATCCACCTTTAACAGCAGGGAAATACACTTTCCAATTTTTCACATTACTTTCAACAATGGGAGCTACAAGCAAGGACGGACCAAACATATATTGGTATTTTTGAGAAACAGCCACCGTATCATTCACAAAATCCATGACTAAAGGACGCATTAAAGTTCCATTGCTAAAACTTACCTTTGCACTTTCTGAATAGATATAAGGAACTAAACGATAGCGAATAGCAAGAGCTTGACGAGCAAGCGAAGTTAAATTAGGACCATAATTCCAAAATTCCGTATTTGTGTCATATCCATGTACACGCATTAAAGGTAAAAAAACAGCAGTTTGTATCCAGCGCATCAAACATTCTTGATAAATAGAATCTGTGTATTGATTCTTAGGACGAAAAAAACCTCCAGCATCGTATGTCCACCAAGGTTGACCTGAGATAACCATTCCAAGTCCTCCCACAATCTGTCGCCTTAGAGTATTCCAATCATACCCCACATCTCCTGACCACGTTGCTGTAGCATAACGTTGCATTCCAGGAAATGCACTCCGCGTTAAAATCATAACCCTTTTATTTGGTGCATCTCGCCGTAATCCTTCATACACAGTTTTATTAACTAACAACGGATAAGCATTCCGAAACACTTCACCAGGAATTTTCTTATCAGCCACCATTCTACCCACTAAATCATCATTTTCAGGTTCTGTAGCATCCTGCCACCAAGCATCTATTCCATATTTTAAAAGTCTGCTACTAAAATTCTTCCAATAATACTTTGCTGCATCAGGATTAAAGAAATCAACCCAGGAAGTTCCAGGAATAAAAAAACCATTCTTTTCCATCCCTTCTCCGACTTGAGAAGAAGGATCAACTTTAGACCATACCGAGATCATTAACCTCATATTCATTTCATGCAATTTATTTACCATCTGCCCAGGAGCTGGATAATATCTTTCATCAAACTTCATGGCATTCCATCCATATTTTCCCCAATATTGCCAATCCTGTACAATTACATCCACAGGCAATTTAGATGAACGAAATTTTTTTGCCGTTTCTAAAAGTTCTTCCTGACTATGGAAACGTTCCCGACAATGAATATAACCCAATGCCCAATCTGGCAACATCGGTACACTTCCCGTTACATTTCTATAAGAATCTATAATTTTATCCACATCGCCACAAAAAACTGTATAATCTACACATTCAGCCACAGGAGAACGAAAAACAGTCTCTTTATCAACCATTTTGAAAAAGACTTTAGGAGAATCATTTTTCTCCAAATTAGCAACAACATCATACACACCAGCTTCTAACTCAACAATAGCTGATGTAGTAGGAGGAAGCCATGTATTGGACATGTCAAATATAGTTTTATTTCCAATACGCAAATGATACTTTCTTGCCATATTCTGTCCCACATCAAGCATTATCGAATAACGTCCAGAAACAGGCACATTCAATTTTGATGCAAAAACATAATTCTCACGAATTTCTTTTTTCCCTCCTTCTGTAGAAGTAATTTCTACTTCCTCAATCTTTCCTCCTCCTTTTATGGGAACAAGCCTTAAAGTGTCATTTGCTGGATTAAAATCTGTCAAACCATAGTTATTCCATAACACTCCATACCCTTTATCTGAAATCAGCATGGGCACAGCTATTTGTGTATTCACTTGAGTTAACCTACGTGACAAACCTTTCACATTTAAATAACCGTCCTGAAACTGGCCAAGTCCAAACTGATGTTCTTCTTCTGGAGAATAAAATCTCTGCAAAGCACAATATGTATTCACATTCTGTACCATCGAAGGAGTAAGCTGTCTTCCACGTTCTTGCAGTATTACCTTTCCTTCAGGAGAAAAGAATGTTACCAAACCATTCTTTAGATTTATCTTGGCACTGATTCCTGATAAAAGAATAGATAAAGTATCCTTTTCTTTCTCAACATGATATACCACAGGTTTTTCGTGAGTAGTATAAATCCATTCAGGTAATGAATCATTAAAAGGAGGGCGTACAAACTTTACCCTTAAAGTATTCTCTGTCAATGGATAGAAATACAACTTTCCATCTGTCAGATTTACTACAATTTTTTTCCCCTCTTCATAAAAAAAATTTTTATATTGAGCTCTTATTTCAAACCAAAAAGAGAACAAAATAGTAAATGTACAAATAAACCTCATCATAAAAAATCAAACATCTTAAATATATAAAGAAGGGAGCTGTTCCACTACAATATTTTATTCAGCGCTAAATGAAATCAGCTCCTTTCCATAGAACATAAATAATTACTTTCTATCCGGATAACCTGGATTTTGTTTTAATTCTGGATTTGCCCCTAATATTCTATACGGGAATATAAAAATATCTGTATGGTCATCCAAATCAGGTTCTTTATCCCACCATGTCCCTGAGCTATATTTATTCCATCGACAAAGATCTGTGCGCCGTCTACCCTCGTTCAAAAACTCTCTTCCCCATTCAGATAGAAGCTCAGCTTCAGTCAATGCAACAATCCCTTCCGGTTCATACAAATATTCCTGCCATCTAGTTTGCGGATAGTTACGTTTACGGACAGCATTTAATAGCTTTCCAGCTTCAGCCACATTTCCTGCACGAAAATAACATTCCGCAAGTGAATAATATATCTCCGACAAACGAATCTCTACATAGTCAGATTCCATAGCTCCTGGATCGCCATCTCGATAAACCGGATACTTTACCACACACCATCCAGAGTTCATATCACCATGTGCACAATTAGACTCCTTATCTTCAATCGTTTCACTTGGTAGTGCATCTTCAAATCGCCCTACTTGGTCTCGAATATATAAACGATAACCACCAACAGGAGAAGTGACATACTCCACTTTGCCACTACTGTTCGTATAAGGCAAATAACCATATAAAAACATTCCCTCTCGTTTACTTTCTCCTTCTAAGTTTACATATTTTTTCAAACGATAATCTTCCGGATACATTTTAAAGTTATGAATAGTTTTACCAAGTTCAAATTCATATAAATTTCCATCTACATCCAAACTAGGTTGAACCGCACGGGCAGGGTTACAATCCCCCCACTCCAAGAAGCCAAAATAATATTTCGCATTTACAGGAAATCCCCACCAATACATATCACCATCCCAATGCCAATGACTGTAACCAAATCCCGCAGTAAAAGCATATAGCACTTCATTGGAAAATTCATTATCCCAATCAAATGGCTCATACCATTGCTCAGCTAATGAATAATTACCGTATTCTCCGTTTATAATTTTCTGCGCATAACTTGCACAATCTTCATATTTAGGTATTCCAATCCATTTTTCTGCGTTCAAATATAGACGAACCAATAAAGCTGCAGCAGAAGCTTTATTCCATTGTCCTTGCAAGTTTCCGTTTCCGTTATTACCTTCTTTTATCGGTAATTTGTCAATCACATCCAATAATTCACTTTCTATAAAGGCAAATGTTTCCTCTGGCGATACCTGATAAGAAGTATTTTGCGACGGGTCATTAAAACTGACCACTCTTGGAAGATTCCGAAACAAATCAAATGCCCGTAGGTAAAACCAAGCTCTCAATGTTCGAATTTGGGCATACATGGAGTTTAATTCCTGTTCATTCACACCAAGCTGTTCACGATTCAGTCTGGCAAAATCCTCCAACACGGAATTACATTGTCCAATACCTTGAAATTGCACTTCCCATGCGTTGGCAATAACATCCGCATCGCCTCCCTCAAGCCCCCAAGTATGCTTATGAAGCCGTTCCCATTGTCCACCATCATACCACCAACCATCACGTTCCCATGTACCCATTTGGTCAGCCGTAATTTCTTGTAAACGATAAGTAGAAAGAACAGACCAATATCCATGTTCGAAAGGACGCAGAAAAGCCCGCACCACATCTTCTTTATTTTGATAATAATTATCCGAAACAATTTTATCATACACTGTTTCTGTCAAATCTGTACATGCAGAAGCTCCCACAATCAGTAAAACACTGCTTATACCGCAGAATATATTTCTTAGTTTCATAGTTTTTCAATTTATAAATACTAAAAATCAACTTGTACACCAAACAAAATTTGTCTCGTAGATGGATAATAATTCTTACTACCACCAATAGTACCAGGAGTCAAACCGTTTGTTGCAAAAACCGAAGGATCCACTCCACTATATTTTGTAATTGTAAACAGATTGTTCCCCGTTGCATACAAACGTACCTTACGCAAAAACTTTTTATCTATATTCCATGTATAACCAATCGTCATCACATCCAGCTTCATATAATCCCCTTTTTCTATAAAATAATCCGTCAGCACATTAACTCCTGTAGTAATCAATTTATTGTCTCCATACGCCACAGGCAACACATTAGCTATCTTACTAGAACTTTGAAGTCCATAATACATTTCATGCACATTAAAAATATCGAACCCAAAAGCCCCCCGAAAATAAAGTGTCATATCCCAATTCTTGTAGTTAAAAGTATTTGTCAATGAAGCTGTAAACTTAGGTAGTCCATTACCCGTGATACACTTGTCGTTTTCGGTAGCCTCACTGATAGGTATTTTTTCATTTTCTTTACTCCATACCAACCAATCACCTTTATCATCTACTCCGGCATAACGATAGGTTCGAAAATTACCAATACGTTCTCCTTCACTGATACGTTGTAAATATCCAGGATTATTAGGCGAAGGCATATTACAAGTGTCCCAATATGGATTCCCATTATATGTATCATTTGAAAAACGTACAAACTTATTATTATTTGTGGCTCCTACAAAACCGATAGAATATGAAAAGTCTTTTGTTTTAACAGCATTAATATTCAATTCAATCTCTATCCCCGTATTGCGCATTGTACCTACATTCACAAAGGTGGTAGAAAACAAATAAGGGGGAACAGGTACCGTATAATTACCAAGTAAATCTTGCTGTTTTCGATGATAGTAATTAACTGTTCCTGACAACCTTCTATTAAATAAAGTAAAATCCAATCCGACATTCCAGTTTATTCCTTTCTCCCACTTCAGGTCTGGGTTTACATTCTTATCTGGTCCCCAAACCTGATAGTACACTCCGTTATAATTGGCATAACCAAAACCTTTATACGTAGCCAACGAATTATAGCTTCCAAAATTCTGATTCCCTGTCACGCCTATATCACCTCTCAATTTAAAATCATCTATCCAAGCAATATCTTTCATAAATGTTTCTTCACTCATACGCCATCCTAACGAGGCAGCAGGGAAAGTACCCCATTTATTATTATTCCCAAATTTGGAGGAACCCTCATAACGTAACGAAAAGGTCATCAAATAACGACTTAGATAGTCATACGTGATACGACCAAAAAAAGCAATCAGCTTTGAATCATTACGGTAACTTGACATTCCATTCCGACCTTCCTCCAAATTGTACGTACCATTACCTAAATTATTATAAAGAAAGACATCTGAAGAGAAATCTTTATTGTCTGCACTCAATCCATTCGACATCCAATATTGATAAGAATACCCTCCCATAAAATTTAAATTATGTCCATTAGTTTTTAAGCCATAATTTACAAGCCATTCCAAACTTTCCTGACGATCCTTTGAATACGACTGACTTGCTTCCCCTTTTCGTCCATTATTAATTTCAGTGGTAGCTGTAGAAGGAATAAACCAATAATAAGTATTATCATTTATCTGCTGAGCCAATGTTATCTGGGTTGTCAGTGAATGTGTACTTGACAGATTATCACTTAATAAAGGCAAAAGATTTAATTTAGCTGTAATATCCCAAGAAAGCCATTTTAACTCATCATAACTTTTCTCCAATAGTTGTTTCTCAACTGGATTATAATTATTTGTATAAAGGTTCTGACTATTGAAGTTATAAAATGTACGTCCAGTCGGATCTTCTGGGTCGTAAACAGGAGCCGTAGGATTAGCTGCCAAAGCTACATCAAACACTCCCCAATCCGCATTATTTTTATTAATCACACGAGGAGCTATATTACCAATGAAATTAAATAAGCCATTTTTGCTCGTGTGACTGAATGACATACGCGTCCCCCATTCCTTACGGTCTGAACGTAAATCGATTCCATGAGCTTTTCTAAAATCCAAGGAAATACGATAATTATTGCGCATATTACCCCCAGATAAGGCAAGTGTATGAGATTGTGAGAAACCTGTACGACTCACTTCATCCATCCAATCAGTATCCGACCCAAAATCAGTTCCACCTTGAGGAACTCGCAATTTCCGGTATTCTGCTGCACTCATCGATTTCAAACGGTTCTCTATAAAATTCCATCCTACATATCCCGAATAAGATGTATGAATAGACCCATCTCTTGCTCCTTTCTTTGTAGTAATCAAAATTACCCCATTGCTTCCACGAGTTCCATAAATTGCAGAAGCTGCTCCATCTTTCAGTACATCGATAGATTCAATATCATTACTATTTACACTATAAATATTTCCTCCTATGACTCCATCAATCACGACTAAAGGTCCTGTTCCAGCACTAATAGATGTAATACCACGTACCTGAATACTGGACATATTATTTGGATCGCCCACGGCAGTATTATCAATCTGTACCCCAGCAACTTTACCCTGAATCTGCAAAGCTGGATCTACAGTCCCAATACTAAGAAAATCCTTATTAGACACATGGCTGATAGCTGAAGTCACCTCCTTTTTGTCCATACTTCCATAACCTATCACAACAACCTCTTCCAACATCTCCGTATCTTCGGACAATACGACTTTCACATCATTTTGGTTTCCCACTTTAATTTCTCTCGAAGAAAATCCAATATAACTGACCTGCAACGTAGCATTTTGAGGAACCTTCAATGTAAATTTTCCGTTTACATCAGTAATTGTACCCATAGAAGGTCGTCCCTTCACTGTCACATTAGCCCCAATAATCGGCTCTCCCTTCTCATCTTTTACGCTACCAGCAATCGTTTTATCCACATCCATGGGAGTATCGGTAGATTGTAATGGCAAAATCATAATCACATTACCAGAAACTTTATACGTCAGATTTAATTTTGTCAATTCTTTAACCAATAAAATCTTCAGTTCTGTATTTTGAACAGAAATCGTCACATTTCCTTTCCCCTTGATTTCTGCATCCCTATAAGAGAATCGATAGGAGGTTTGTTTTTCAATCGCACTGAACAATTCCTTGACAGAAGCATTTCGCAGTTTCACGGTCACTGTACCCGTCTGGGCAGAAGTGCCAACAAATGCAAACATACACAAAGAAATCAAAGCAGTGCGCAGATTCAAGCGTTTTTTAGTACCTTTGTACTCTAAATCAATTGATTGTTTTGTGGTTTTCATAAATTCATAACAAATTAAGGTTTTAGTTTCTTACTATGTTCCACCATAGTTTTAATTCAGGACTAAGCCTTTTTCACGCCCTGGATAATTTGCCGATTATCCGGGGCCTTTGTTTTTCGTTTCATGTCTTCATACATTTCGGGTTTAAAGGTTAATAACTATTTTAGAGTTTGAATAGAAATCATTCCGTCTTCATTTGTGTACTTGAACTTATAATGGTATTTCAACACACGCATGATGCTTTCTATATTTTCATCGTCAAACGTACCCGTATACACATCGTTCAACAAAGCCTCATCATCCACAGAGAAGGTGACCGCAAACTTTCTGGACAAACAACGGAACACGTCACCTAACGGTTCACTACGGAATACCAGTTCCTTGCTCATCCAAGCCGTTTCCATCTTATTACTGGTCTTCTTATGCAACAAATCTCCCGTACGTTTGTTATACACCACTTTCTCATTGGGTTTCACACGAATACTCCGATAAGGCGGCTGCGCAGTGGCTACATCCACACTACCCTCAACGAGCGACATCTCCACAATATCTTTTGTTTCATACGCATATACATTAAATTTTGTACCCAATACGGTAATGTCCATATAACCTGTACCTACTGTAAACTTCTTTTCCGTATCTTTCTTTACCTCAAAAAATCCTTCTCCACTCAATGCAACCTTACGGTCATTCCGCCCAAAATCCTGACTATAGGTCAAGGAAGATTTGGCATTCAGATGCACAATGGTTCCATCGGGAAGAGTGACAAGCGACTTGCCATAATCACCCGAACGTATCACCACATTCTGTTCAGCCAGTGCATTGATTTCGTTCCGCTGCATAAAGGTCAATACCGTCAAGCTTCCGGCAATGAGCAATAACAGCGAAGCGGCAATCTGCATCCAGTAGCGTTTCAGGGTGAAACGAGACTTCACTTCTTCCGAGCGAATGTGCAAGCCTTCATAGAGCGTTTTCATTTTTTCTTCCGACAAAGGAGAATGGTCTTCAAATTCTTCCCACTCTGTCTCCAGAAAATGTTTCAGCTCCACATCGGATATACTATCCATACGGGTTCGCAAATCCTGAAATTCCGCCGGCGTAATGTCACCGGAACGGAACTTGTGTAACAATCCTGATACCTTATCGTTTATTTGTGCACTCATAAACTTATTTCGTTTGTTTATGGGTAATATCCAATAAGGGCAGATTTATAACATATCAAATTGTATGTTTTAAAGCATAGAATGAAATTTTACGCCAAAAACAGAAGTAACAAGGGATAATATTGGCGTAATTCCGTACGAAGTATCTTCAAAGCAGCAGACAACTGATTACGTACTACCTGCTCGGTAACTGATAGTTTTTCAGAAATCTCTGCAACCGACATACCATATTCTTTATTGAATTCAAAAATTTCCCGCTGACGAGGTGAAAGATGCTGTTTGGCTTTCTCCAAAGCTTTTACAAAACGGTCAAAATCCAGTTCATCAGGAATTTCATTAGCAGGAGAAGCCAGTTTATCCCGGTATTCCACATATTCTTCCATCGACGGATTGTGAATCTGCCTCCTCAGTTCTTTCAGCAGAAAATGATAGGCTATAGTAAAAAGATAGGATTTGAAAGACTCTTCAGGCTTCAGATGTTCTCGGTTGGTCCAAATGCGAAGAAAAGTTTCCTGTACCACGTCATCAGTCGCTTCTTCCGACTTGAGATACTGAAACACGAATCGATATAGTCTGGACACCCACAGTTCATAGAGTTGCTTATAAGCACGCTCTGAGCCAGATTTCACAGCCAATATCAAATCTTCTTCTTGCATCCTCGTTTTACTTCTCCAAAGATTAGATGTGCAAAATTACATTTTTACACGAAAGGTAAAAATTTTTCAGAAAAATAATCCAGACTAAATTTACAAAATATACATTGTATACATTATATATATTTTCTATCTTTGCAAAGAACCTCTAAAGAATAAAAACGATGGCTACAATTACATTACCTAAGAAGAGAAAGAATATTGATTTACCGATAGATACATTACAGAAGTTATCTATCATGGCCGCTGCGCAAGGGAAAAGTCTAAAAGCTTTTATCGAAAGCCTATTGATTTCAAAAGCTGAAACTTTAAAGATTGAAATTTCCAATCCAAGTCCAAGCGGTGACGAGTATTTTACAGATTCCGACAATTTAGCCGAAATTGAGAAACGGGCAAAAGCATATAAAGAAAGTAAAGGTAAAGATAAAATCACCTTACGTTCAGCAGAGGAAATTACTAATTTTATAAATAACCTCTGATATGGCATACACCATCCAATTGGAACGTAGAGCAGTCAAAGATATAGAAGAATTAAAGAAATCCGGGAATAAAGCAACTATTGAAAAAATAAAGAACCTACTCATTGAACTGGCAGAACACCATACTACAGGAACAGGACAAGTGGAAGCCCTGAAAGGCAATTTATCCGGATTTTGGAGTAGAAGAATAGACAAATTCAACCGTCTTATCTATACAATTGAAGAAGAAATAGTGACTGTTATAGTGATTTCTGCAAAGGGACATTACGGGAAATAATATGCTTACAGCCCTCCTTTCCTATTCCTACTACTTATTCCTCCTTCCCTCCTTACATTTTCTTCCAAACTCACTAATATATTCTCTGTCCCACAGTTTGGGATTTGTATCCCACAGTGTGAAATATGTATCCCACACTGTGGTTTTTGTATTTCACAGTGTGGGACAGAGAATTTTCCACGGCATTTTACCTTTAATGCAAAGATTTTCAAGGAAATAGATGTGATTATTCCACCGTTACCGATTTAGCCAGATTTCGAGGCTGGTCAACATCCATTCCACGACACACAGCAATGTGATAAGCCAGCAACTGCAAAGGAATGGAAGTGATGAGCGGATCCAAACATTCCAGCGTGGCAGGCAACTCGATGCTGTAATCGGCCAGACTGCGAATCACGGTATCTCCCTCGGTCACGACAGCCACTACTCTACCCTTACGGGCCTTGATTTCTTGGATATTACTCAGCACTTTTTCGTACAAAGGCGACTGGGTGGCCACGATAACCACGGGCATCTCGGCATCAATCAGGGCAATAGGACCGTGCTTCATCTCGGCTGCCGGGTAGCCTTCGGCATGGATATAAGAAATTTCCTTCAGCTTCAAGGCACCTTCCAAAGCTACCGGAAAGGCATAGCCTCGGCCCAGATAAATGAAATTACGGGCGTAAGTAAACATTTTTGAGAAGTCAGCTATGAAGGGATTCTTCTTCAGCACCGTCTGCATCTTTTCGGGAATAGCCGAAAGCTCCTTCACTACCCGATGATACTCCGCTTCCGGAAGCGTACCTTTTTCACGACCTAAAGCCAAGGCAAGCAGGGTGAGTACCGTCACCTGACCGGTGAAGGCTTTGGTGGAAGCCACGCCGATTTCAGGCCCCACATGGATATAGGAACCGGTATCCGTAGCACGGGCGATGGAGGAACCGACCACATTACAAATACCATAAATAAAGGCTCCTTGCGATTTGGCCAGTTCGATGGCGGCCAGCGTATCGGCTGTTTCTCCGCTCTGGGAAATGGCAATCACCACGTCGTCGGAATGAATCACCGGATTGCGGTAACGGAACTCGGAAGCGTATTCCACTTCCACCGGAATACGGCAGAAGCTTTCGAGCAACTGTTTGCCGATGAGTCCCGCATGCCAGGAGGTACCACAGGCCACGATGATAAACCGGCTGGTCCGGAGCAGGCGTTCTCTGTGGTTCGTGACGGCAGAAAGCGTCACCGTACAGGTATCCGAATTCACCCGACCACGCATACAGTCGCTGATGCAGTCGGGCTGGTCGAAAATCTCTTTCAGCATGAAATGAGGGAAACCTCCTTTCTCCAGCTGACCGATGTTCATCGCTACCGTCTGTGCTTCGTGCGGACATTCCACATTGTGCAAATCGACTATTTTCAGGGGAGCATCCGCCCGCAGCACGGCAATTTCTCCGTCAGAAAGATACACCACCTGGTCGGTATAGGCCACCATGGGGGTAGCATCGGAAGCCAGGAAAAATTCGCCTTGCCCCACTCCGACTACCAAGGGACTACTTTTGCGAGCGGCAATAATCTCGTCAGGATGCTTGCAGTCGACCACGGCAATGGCGTAGGCACCGATGACTTCGCGCAAGGCCAGCTGTACGGCGGTCAACAAATCTAAATTGCCCTGCTGCTGGATGTAACCAATCAACTGCACCAGCACCTCGGTATCGGTACTGCTCTTGAAGCTGCAACCTTTAGCCTGCAACTTTTCTTTCAGCACGGCATAATTCTCGATAATTCCGTTGTGTACCAATGCCAAATCCCCGTTCTGGCTGCAATGTGGATGGGCATTCACCGTACTGGGTTCGCCGTGGGTGGCCCATCGCGTATGGGCGATTCCTACGCAGCCGGACAAATCCTGTCCTTCGGCCGTCCGCTCCAGGTCGGCCACTTTTCCCACGGATTTATACACATTCAACTGATGAGTGTAGCTCATCAAGGCCACTCCGGCACTGTCGTATCCGCGATACTCCAGACGCTTCAGGCCTTCTACCAATATCGGCCAGGCTTTCCGCCTCCCGATATAACCTACAATTCCACACATAGTAATTTAACCTAAAAATATAATAGAAATCAACCTAATCTGTTTGCGAAATTACGATTTCCCCTAAAAAAGCCGAATATTCGTCACACTTTTTCAAACTAAATCCCGATTTTTATCGTAAATTAGAGGCAGATAAATTATCCACCTTTAAATCAAAAAGACATGAAACATTCACTCCCTGCACTTCCGTACCAACTGGATGAGTTGGCTCCGAAAATGAGTAAAGAAACCTTGGAATATCATTACGGAAAGCATTTGCAAACGTACATTGACAACCTCAACAAACTGATTGCCGGTACGCCGTTTGAAGATAATAGTCTGCAACAGATTGTGCTGGAGGCAGAAGGCCCCGTATTCAACAACGCGGCCCAGACGTGGAACCACACGTTTTTTTTCGAGACTTTGACGCCCCGGGAAAAGAAAATCCCTGAAAAGTTATCCGAAGCGTTGATTCGGGAATTCGGGTCGGTCGAATCGTTCAAAGACCAGTTTTCCAAGGCGGCGGTTTCTTTGTTCGGTTCCGGTTGGGTATGGCTTGCTATCGACAAACATGGCAAGTTATCGATAGAATCGGCTCAAAATGCAGGGAATCCGTTGACGAAATTGTTGAAACCGTTATTGACTGTCGATGTGTGGGAACATGCTTATTATATCGATTATCGCAATCGTCGGGCCGATTTCATAAAAGCTTTTTGGGCGATCGTTGATTGGGACAAGGTTGCCGAGCGCCTCTAATCAAATAAAAACCGGGAAACATCGTTCCCGGTTTTTTTATTCTTCATCGATAGAAGGTGCGGTAGAGTGAATATGTTTCAGAACTTCGGCGTCTATGTAGAATACGGTTTCTTCGGCTAGATTGATGATATGGTCGCCGGTACGTTCCAGTTTGCGTAATATGGCAGCTATTTCTAAGCAGAATCGAATGGCCGACGGGTTGTTTTTAGCGTACTCTGCCAGTTTATCAAGAGCTTTTTGATTGAGTGAATCCAAAAGGTCGTCTTTATCGATAACCGATTTTGCCAAAG
>ENA-OURV01002057-OURV01002057.1-human-gut-metagenome-genome-assembly--contig:-NODE-2057-length-14737-cov-3.696159_pt1 | contig 14737 bp, 10 predicted proteins | sample MGYA00242141_ERZ509072 | MGnify/ENA primary metagenome ERZ509072 (study PRJEB26280, sample SAMEA2338763) | human gut metagenome | biome: human gut; feature: human-associated habitat; material: faeces... | reverse complement strand
ACAAAAAAAGTGACAGCGAACACTTGACACAACCCATTTGACAGAACCGCCACATCGTGCTATCATAAAATTCGTGAGTAAAAGAAATCTTCAGGGCGGGGTGCAATTCCCCACCGGCGGTAAAGCCCGCGAGCGACCTTGGTTGCCGATTCGGTGAAATTCCGAAGCCGACAGTATAGTCTGGATGAAAGAAGATAAACGATTTGTGAATGTCAGAAAACCCTGAGTATCTTTTTTGGTACCCAGGGTTTCTTTAATTTAGAAAGGAGGCTGTTATGACAAATCAAGATTACATGAAACGTGCCCTGGAACTTGCAAAAAAAGCGATGGGATATACTTCCCCGAATCCGATGGTCGGCTGCGTGGTTGTGAAGGATGGCAGGATTGTCACCGAAGGATATCATGAGCGGTGCGGCGAATATCATGCAGAGCGCAACGCCCTCACAAAATGCAGCGAAGATTTAACAGGAGCCACAATGTATGTGACGTTAGAGCCATGTTGTCATCAGGGAAAGACGCCTCCGTGTACGGATATTATATTGGAGCGTGGCATTGGAAAAGTATATGTTGGCTCGATGGACCCGAATCCGAAAGTGGCAGGAAAAGGTGTACAGATTTTAAGAGACCATGGCGTAGAAGTAGAGACCGGTCTTTTAGAAGAAGAGTGCCTTTCGTTAAATGAAATATTTTTTCATTATATTACAACAAAAATGCCTTATGTGGCGATGAAGTATGCGATGACGTTAGATGGTAAAATTGCTTCGTTTTCCGGCGATTCCAAATGGGTGACCGGAGAAAAGGCGAGAGAACATACACATTTTTTGCGAAAAAAATACCGCGGAATTTTAGTGGGAATCGGAACCGTGCTTGCGGATGATCCGATGCTCAACTGCCGCATTGAAAATGGTGTGGACCCGGTTCGGATTGTATGTGATTCGCATTTGCAGATTCCACTTGAGTGCAAACTTGTGAAAACGGCAAAGGATATCGAAACGATTGTCTGCTATGCCGAAGAAAATGAGGAAAAGCAAAAAGCACTTATGGAGGCGGGTGTTCAGTTAATTAAGGCTGAAAAAGATGGACAAGTGGATTTGGAAAAGCTGATGATGGAATTAGGCAGTATGGAAATTGACAGTGTTTTAGTAGAGGGCGGCGGCGCCATCCATGGTTCCTTTTTGACATCCGGCTTGGTGCAGAAAGTTTACTGTTATATTGCGCCGAAGATGATTGGCGGCAAAGATGCATTATCGCCGGTTTTGGGAAAAGGAATTGAAAAAATGAGTGACGCCGTGGAAATTACGGATGTTACGGTACAAAACTTTGGCGGTGACATCTGTGTGAGCGGGCATGTGAAGCAAAAAAGGAGGGATAAGCGGTGTTTACAGGAATTGTAGAAGAGATGGGAACTATTCAGAAAATTGAACGGGGAAGCCAGTCGGCGGTCTTATCGATTCGCTGTGAAAAAGTGTTAGAGGGTACGCAGATTGGTGACAGTATTGCTGTGAATGGCGTGTGTCTGACCGTGACAAGCCTGCGAAGTGATGGTTACGATGCAGATGTGATGGCAGAGACGATGAACCGGAGTTCCCTCGGTTTACTGCAGCCGGGAAGCCGTGTGAATTTAGAGCGTGCGATGCCGGCGGATGGACGATTTGGCGGACATATTGTAGCAGGACATGTGGACGGAACCGGAACTATTGTCAAAATAGAAAAGGACGAAACGGCGGTGTGGTACCGAATTGAGGCGGCGCCGGAAGTGCTTCGCTACATTGTAGAAAAAGGCTCCATCACAATTGATGGAATCAGTCTTACCGTGGCGACAGTTTCCGATACGGATTTTCAGGTGTCAATTATTCCACACACTCAGGCAAATACGGTGCTTTCTGACCGGAAAACCGGTGATGTGGTAAATCTGGAAACAGACATTATTGGAAAGTATGTGGAAAAACTTTTGCAGCCGCAAAAAACTCCTGAAAAAGAAAGTAAGATTACGTTAGAATTTTTAGCAGAAAACGGATTTTAATACAGAAAGGAACGAGAATAATGGCAGGATTTGCAACGATTGATGAGGCATTACAGGATTTAAGAGATGGGAAATTAATTTTAGTGATTGATGACCCGGACCGTGAAAATGAAGGCGATTTAATTTGTGCCGCAGAATTTGCTACGACAGAAAATGTAAATGCAATGGCAAGTCTGGCAAAAGGATTAATCTGTATGCCGATGAGTAAAGAGATGACGAAAAAACTGGGACTTGACCAAATGGTAGCGGTGAATACGGATAACCATTCAACGGCATTTACCGTTTCGATTGACCATGTGGACACAACGACCGGTATTTCTGCGGTAGAGCGTTCGCTGACGGCAATGAAGTGTGTCGAAGATGACGTGAAACCGGAAGATTTTCGAAGACCGGGACACATGTTTCCTCTTGAAGCAAGAGAAGGCGGCGTGTTAAAGCGTGCCGGACACACAGAGGCAACGGTGGATTTGATGCGGTTAGCCGGTCTGAAAGAATGTGGTCTTTGCTGTGAGATTATGCGTGAGGATGGTACGATGATGCGTACAACCGAACTTTTAGAATTTGCTAAAGAGCATAATCTTCATGTAATTACAATCGAGGATTTAATTAAGAAACGTTTGGAAAAAGAAAGTCTTGTAAAAAAAGAAGCCGAGGCAAAACTTCCAACGAAATATGGAAATTTCCGGATTCACGGATATCAGAATATTACAAACGGTGAGCATCATGTAGCCCTTACGATGGGGGATGTGTCGGACGGTGAACCGGTGCTTTGCCGTGTTCATTCAGAATGTCTGACCGGTGATGTATTTGGCTCCTGCCGCTGTGACTGCGGCGAGCAGTTAGAAAGTGCCATGCGCATGATTGCCAAGGAAGGCAGAGGAATTCTTCTTTATATGAGACAGGAAGGCAGAGGAATCGGCCTTTTGAACAAATTGAAAGCTTATGAACTGCAGGAGCAGGGATATGATACGGTAGAGGCAAATGTAAAATTGGGATTTGCTCCGGACTTAAGAGAGTATGGAATCGGTGCCCAGATTTTATATGATTTGGGCGTGAAAAAACTTCGTCTTTTGACGAATAACCCGACTAAAATTGCAGGACTTGCCGGCTATGGAATTGAAATTGTGGAGCGTGTTCCGATTGAAATTGCACCAAAGCCGGAGGATTATAAGTACCTTGTGACAAAGCAGGAAAAAATGCAGCATATGACGCACTATGATGTAACACGTGCGAAAAAAGATAAATAAAAGAAAGTGAGGAAATGAAAATGAAAACATTAGAAGGAAACGTAATTGGAAAAGGACTCAAAGTTGGTATTGTGGCAGCAAGATTTAACGAGTTTATTGTAAACAAACTGATTGGCGGTGCAGAGGATGCCTTAGTACGTCATGGCGTGGATACAAAGGATGTGGAACTTGCTTATGTGCCCGGCGCTTTTGAAATTCCGATTGTTGCACAGAAGATGGCAGCAAGTGGAAAATATGATGTAGTAATCTGCCTTGGTGCCGTAATCAAAGGTTCAACTTCTCATTATGATTATGTCTGCGCAGAGGTAAGCAAAGGAGTTGCAACCGTTGGTTTAAATACCGGAGTACCGACTCTGTTTGGTGTATTGACAACCGATAATATTGAGCAGGCAATTGAGCGTGCCGGTACAAAAGCAGGAAATAAAGGATATGATGTTGCATGTTCTGCCATTGAGATGGTAAACTTAATGAAAGAGTTATAAAAAGAAATAACAAAAGGGGGCAGCAGGGGTGATGGATTTTCATCAGATTAAGTCGAACATGGAGAAGGTAATCGTTGGAAAGTCTGAGACGATTGATTTGGTTCTTACGGCACTTTTAGCAGGTGGTCATATTCTGCTTGAGGATGTGCCGGGAACCGGAAAGACGATGCTTGCAAAAGCGTTAGCAGCATCACTTTCACTGGATTTTCAGAGAATCCAGTTTACACCGGATTTACTTCCGGGGGATGTGACGGGAATCCACTTTTTTAATCAGAAAAATTCAGAATTTGAATTTCGTCCGGGTGGCATTTTCACGAATATTCTGCTGGCAGATGAGATTAACCGCGCGACGCCGCGTACGCAATCAAGTCTGTTAGAGAGTATGGAGGAACATCAGGCAACGATTGACGGTGTCACCATGGAATTACCGGACCCGTTTTTTGTAATTGCGACGCAGAACCCGGTAGAATCTTCCGGTACATTTCCACTTCCGGAAGCACAGCTTGACCGTTTTATCATGCAGATTCCGATGGGATATCCAAACCGCGAAGGAGAGCGTGAAATTTTGCATCGTTTTGCAGCAGATAATCCGCTTTTGACACTTGAGTCTGTCTGCACAAAAGAAGAATTGGCGGCGATGCAAAAGCAGTGCGAAGAGGTTTATGCGGCACCCGTGATTGAGGATTATATTTTAGACCTTGTGGAAGCTACCCGCAAGCATAATAACATTGCACTCGGCGTAAGTCCGCGTGGAGCACTTGTATTTTTGCGTGCAGCAAAATGTTATTCGGCATTAAAGGGTGAGCATTTTGTGACACCGGAGACGGTGAAGTATCTGGCACCATTTGTGCTTTCACACCGGCTGATTTTGGAAGACGTGTACAGCACAAATAAAAAAGCGGCCGATTACATTGAGGAAATTACGCATTTTGTAACAGCACCGACGGAGGATTTTGCCAAGTGATAATCATGTTATTTCTTGCCCTTGTGCTGTTTACCGTTTATTTCATTCATACGTTTCATTACAGCAGACATTGGATGGAAAACTTTGAAGTGACACTTGCCTTTTCGGAGGAACAGGCAGGAGAGGGCGATACGTTGTTTTTATATGAAACAGCAGTGAATAAGAAAAAAATGGGTCTGCCGATTATGTGTGTGAAGTTTTTAGCCTCCCGCTTTTTGCAGTTTGAGGGGGCGGAGAGCGGAACGGTTTCAGACCATTTTTACCGGAATGATGTCATGAGTGTGGATGGCTTTGAGAAAGTGCGCCGAAAATTAAAATTTACCTGCAAAAAACGTGGATTTTATCAGATTCAAGAGGCAGAACTAGTCAGTTATGATTTGTTCTGCCGTCATACGTTTGTCCACAAAATTCCGGTGGAAGTTTCGCTTTTGGTATACCCGTCCCGTATGAATATTCGAAAATTGATGCCGGTGTTCCGGCACATGACAGGTTCGTGTAAAACGAATGTGCCGCTGTTTGAAGACCCGTTCTTAAGTGGTGGTGTCCGAGAGTATACGCCGGAAGATTCGATGCGTAAAATTCACTGGAAGGCGTCGGCGAGAATGGGAAATTGGCAGGTGAAAACAGCTGAATATACGGCTTCTACTCCTGTCGTAATCCTGCTCAATCTGGAATCGCCCGGTGTTTTTGTCTCTGTTGATTTGATGGAAGAGAGTATTCGTCTTGCGTATTCCTTTGTTTATTATTTAAGCAAAGAAGGTGTAGAAACAAAGTTAGTTATTTCCGGTGATCAGAAATATTCCATGGAAGGAACCGGAAGAACCCAGATTGCGGCGGCACGCCGTGCTCTGGCATTGATTTCTTATGAGCACCCTCTTAGCAAAGGGGAAGATTTTGTGATAAGAGAGTGTGAAAAAATCCGCAGGGAGCAGCATGTGATTCTCATTTCTGCGGCAGGAAAAAAGCCAATGCAAAAGGCAGTTTCTGATATGCTGCACCGGAACGAATCTTTGACGTGGATTGCTCCAACTTTTTCGGAGTATGGAGAGGATAATGAATTTCAGGAGATACCTCCGTCAATTGTAAAATGTCTTGTGAAATGGAGGGGGATGTAGTGAAAATCCGTAAGCGGTGCCGTTTTTTGGCATTTCTTTATTATGAGTTGTTAATTCTTGGAGTGTTTACCTCTTTGGTTCATTGGTTTGATGCCGGTGATGTGTATTCTTATGGGCGTTTTGTCTTTTTTGTTTTTGTGCCAATATTATTTTACCGGCATTTTTATCAGAAAGAAAAGCGGGAGGAAAGAAAAGTTGCGTCCTGTCATGTGGGGGCACTTGTGTTAGCCGGACTCTTTATGATGCCGGGAACTATTTTAGAGGCGGCCGATGATAGTTTCTGGCTGTGCAGTATTTTCTATCTGGCAGCGATTGTTGTTGGATTTGCCGGTGAATACTGGCGTGGGCAGTATCTTGTAGTAGGTTGCAATCCAAGTGTTTCTAAGGAAACGAAACGCCGCATAAATGTGAATCGCAGGAAGGACTGGATTCCTTTCTATGCTGCGGGATTTCTTACGGTTTTGCTTTTATTTGTGGCGGCAGGATATAAACCGGAGTGGAATTTTGAAAAGGATTCAAAGCAAAAGACTACCGTGGCGGAAACAAAAGAGAAGGAAGAGCCGGCAGCGGGACCGGAAAGCCAGTCCAGAGAGACTGTGGTACGGCAGCAGCAGGAAGAGCAAAAGGGCAATTTCTGGCTTACACTACTGCGGTATACCGTATTGATTGTACTGATTGTGGCGGTAGTTATTCTGGCTGCTTATGGCATTTTTAAATTGATTTGTTATCTGGTATTTCACCGCAAAAAGCCTTCCTATGAATTTGTGGAACAGGTGACCATTACAAAAGAGGATGAGGAACATATACGGCTTGTACCGGTGGCAAAACGGGAAAAGCAGTTCCCGGCAGGTAACGATGGATTTGTCCGAAAGGCGTTTTACAAACAGATTCAAGCCGGTGCACAAAAGAATTCAGTTCCATGCTCACAGACGCCGCAGGAACTAAAGGAGACTTATTTATCCGGGGAAAAGGCGGATGAATATTTGACTCAATTATATGAAAAGGCAAGATATGCGAAAGAGTCGGTTGAGACAGAAGAAATTCGCAAATTACATGAATTGGAGGAACAAAAATGGAAGAAAAATGGAAAAAGGTAAATCCGGTGCTCCCGTTGGATTATCCGGACCCGGATGTAATTCGGGTAGACGACACGTATTATATGGTAAGTACCACGATGCATTTTATGCCGGGATGTGTGATTCTACGCTCCTATAATCTGGCGGACTGGGAAATTTATTCTTATGTGTATGAGACACTTGAACTTACGGATCAAGAGTGCTTAAAGAATGGAAAAAATGCTTATGGACAAGGAATGTGGGCTGCCACACTCCGCTATGAAAAAGGTATGTTTTATCTGATCTTTGTTGCCAATGACACGGGAAAAACGTATTTGTTCCGCGCGCCGGACTTAAAAGGTCCATGGCAGAAAAATGAAATCGAGGGCTTTTACCATGACTGCTCGCTTTTGTTTGACGAGGGACGTGCCTTCCTTGCCTACGGAAACCGCCAGATTTATGTGATGGAATTGAATGAAGAAATGACGGCGCCGAAGGAGGGCGGTTTACATAAACTTTTGGTTGAGGACCTGGATGAAGTGTATCTTGGTTATGAGGGAACCCATTGGTACAAAATCAATGGGAAATATTATTTGTTTTTTATCCATTACCGTAAGGGGGACAATACGAGACGTTCACAGGCTTGTTATGTAAGTGATTCGCTCGCAGGTCCTTATACCGGTGGAGAAGTGCTTGATACCGACGGCGGTTACTGCAATCAGGGAGTTGCACAGGGAGGAATTGTGAGCACAACAAGTGGAAAATGGTATGCTATGCTGTTTCGTGACAGCGGTGCCGTGGGAAGACTGCCGGTTCTTGTTCCGGTTCATTTTGAAAATGATTTTCCGGTATTTGGCGTAGATGGAAAAGTAGAAGATAAACTGCTTTTAGAGGATACAAAACCGACTCACAAATATGCACCTTTATATGGAGATGAAGATTTTTCTTCTCTTCATAATTACTGGCAGTGGAATCATGTGCCCGATGACAGCAGGTGGAAATTTTTGAATCACCGGTTGATTTTGCAGACCGGAAAAATATGCAATAATGTAACACAGGCACCAAATACGCTGACTCAGAGGATGCCGTATCCGGGAGGTGTTGTAACTGTAACCGTAGATGGTTCGGCGTTATCCGATGGAGATATAGCGGGACTTTGTATGCTGCAAAGTGACTATGCATTAGCCGGAATTACGAAGGAAAATGGAAAGTATTTTCTTGTGAAACTGGCAAAAGACGGTGTGGCAGATGGACAGATGAACTCGAAAGAAGATGACAGTCTGCCGGCAGTACAGGAGAAAATTCCGCTTTCTTCTGCCAACGTTACACTTCGTGTGAAAATTGATTTTACAAGAATGAAAGATACGGCAGTGTTTGAGTGGAAGCAGGATGGTAATTGGCAGATTCTTGCAGAGCCATTTTCTCTGTATTTTAAGCTAGATCATTTTTGTGGTGTGCGTCCGGGACTGTTCTGTTATGCGACGAAAGAGCATGGAGGCCAGGCAGCATTTTCGGATTTCACGATGAGAAAGGAAGAGACTGATGAATAAAAAAGAGGGCATTAAGTTATGTGAATCCGAACTTAAGGTGATGGAACTTCTGTGGGAGGAGGGTGAACTCCGCGCGGGTGAAATTGTTCCGATTTTGTCAGCGCGCGTTGGCTGGAACCGCAATACGACTTATACAATTATTAAAAAGTGTGTGGAAAAGGGGGCCATAAGGCGGATTGAACCAAAGTTTGTCTGCCAGCCGCTAGTGACGAAGGAACAGACGCAGGTTTATGAAATAAATGCTTTGGCAGAGCGGCTGTTTGATGGGAGTTTGGAAAAGTTGCGGAAGGTTGTGGAGGAAATCATGTAAGGCGGCGTTTGTGTAATGGATTATTGAAACATTACCTGATATGTGTTAATATATGATATATACTGCAGGGCAAATTTTGTAAACGTAATTTACCAATTTGTTTTGACGATAGAACGTAAATCAAATGAAGCAAAAAAAGGAGGAATCATTGTGAAAAGAAGAAAAACTAAACGTCTGCTGGCAGGATTACTTGCACTGGTAATGTTGCTATCCCTGTGCGAGGTTACGCTGGGACAATCTACGCCGGTGAAAGCAGCAGTTAGTTTACAAAATCCAACTACCGATGGAAACGGTGTAACAACATGGGATTGTATCTATTTTGGAAACTACTGGCAGAATGATACAAATGGGGATGGAAAAGCCGATCAGAATGACCAAAAAGAACCAATTAAATGGCGTGTCCTTTCCGTGAATGGAAATGATGCCTTTTTACTGGCAGACCGAAATTTGGATGCTGGATCATATAACGAGAAATTTACGGATGTGACATGGGCAACCTGTACCCTTCGTACATGGTTGAATGATACATTTTTAAATACGGCATTTACACCAGCAGAACAGACTGCAATAAAGAACACAACAGTTGTGAACAAAGACAATCCATACTATGGAACAGAAGGTGGAGAAAATACCATAGATAAAGTGTATCTTTTGTCCATTGCAGAAGTATGTAATACTGCCTATGGATTTAATGGCGAGTTTGATACCAACAGTGAAACAAGAGAAGCAAAAAATACAGCATATGCGAAAGAGTGCGGAGCGTGGACGTCCACGAGTACGGAGTACGAGGGGAACGGCTGGTGGTGGCTGCGGTCGCCGGGCACTGATCGTAGTATTAATGCATCCTATGTGGATGACAGTGGCTACGGCGATTACGATGGCTATAGTGTCGACACTGTTATTGATGCGGTCCGGCCCGCTTTGCATTTAAATCTTTCCTCTTCTAATCTTTGGAGTTATGCAGGAAAAGTCACCTCGAAAGGGGTAGGTGGTTCATCACAGGCGACACCAACGCCTACCCAAACATCAAAACCTACACCAACACCATATGTTAGCGCTGAAGACAAAAAATACATTACAAACATTGAAAAGTCTCTGCCTGATTTTTCAAACCTTGGCTCTGCCGAATTAAAAGGACCGGAAATCAGTATTGGAAACAATACATTCAATATTTTTAAACAAAAAATGTCGATGGATTTATCCTTTTTCGATGCCGCTAACATGACGGTGAATATTGATGCCAAGAATAAGACGGCGGAAGTATTATTAGGAATCAAGTCAAATAATAGTGCCACCGTAAAAAAAGACCCAAATGACACCTATTGGCGTGAATCGTATCAGGAAGTAAAATCACTGGTTAAATCCTGTGGTGGGAAAGTCGATACGACGAAATTATGGAATCGTTTTTCCAAACTTCGAGGAAAATTAAAGAAAGTAAACGGAAGTGCGGCATTTCATGTGAACGGTAATGCGGCAGGTTATGTAAAACTAAAATTAGATGATAATGGCAGTGTAATCGGTTTTGAAGAAGGTGGCATGACGGCGGCACTGGAAGCCGGCGGAAGTGTAAAAGTGCCGCTTTGGTGGATTGTGTATTCGGAATTTGGTGTTTCCGGAAGCGTCGATGGAAAAATCTGCCTTACGATGAATCCGCAAAAAGTCATTACACCAGGTGGAGAGTTAAATCTTGCAATCAAGCCGCATATCGCTTTGGGCGCGGACGCTGTAGTCATTGATATAAAAGGTGGTATTGAGGGAGAAATCGGTGGAAAGGCTTCTTTTCCATGGAAGAGTTTTTCAAATTCGGTGTCGGCTTATCTGACCGGAAAACTTTATATTCAGGCAGATACGATAGTGCCGGGATTGTCAGGGTATAAAGACTGGAAGTTTTCCCGACTGGAGTTGTATCCAAACTTAGGTAAGACGACAAAAAGTATCGGCAAAATGACGTATAAGAGAAGTTCGCCTGTGACAAAAAAAGAGATTCAATCGGTTAAAAAGAGTCAGAATTTGCTGGATTCGGCTCAGGAATCGCTTGTTTATGAAAATGCAAAGCCGGCGATAACGACGTTTGCGGATGGAACGGCAATTATGACATATTTGGATGATACCGAGGAAAATGTCGGCGGTCAGACAACATTGATGTACCGTTTGTATCAGAATGGTGCATGGAGTGATGGCAAACCGGTTGACAAGACGGGACGTCTGGATACAGCAGCACAGATGTTTTCTCACAATGGATTTACTTACGTGATGTACGAAAACAGTGATGTGGCAATTACGGAAGATATGTCCGAGGAGGAAATCCTGCAGCACCTGACATTAAAAGTTGCAAGATATGATGAAGAAAGCCAAACTTTCGATAAGGTTATTACATTGCGTGAAGCGGGAAAAAATTGGAGTTATAAATACCAGTTTGCATCAGACGGAACAGATTTGTATGCCGTTTGGGGTGAAAATTCTTCTGGTGATGCATTGTTAGAAGAAGGCAAGACGAAGATTTATCGAAGTAAACTGACTGAGGATGGTTGGTCTGCTCCGGAAGAATTATACCGTACCAATGATACAATCAGTGACTTTGCGTATGGTTATATTGGAGACGAATTTTCACTGGCTATGGTTCAGGGGGAGACCCTTTTAGTAAATGGTGAAACAATCGCAACTGCGGATACCGGAATGCAGGCAGTAAAATGCATCGATGGAAAGATTTACTTTATTCAGGACGGAACGCTTATGCGCTATGACGGTGGGGAGACAGAAAATTTGAGGATTGCCTGCAGTTCTTCGTATGATGTATATGAAGATGCCGTTTACTGGATTGGGCAGGATAACTTTAATAGCGAAATTTATAAACAAAAGATAGGAGAGGAATCCGTTGCTGCTACGCTTACCGAAGATGGGGGCTATGTCAGTGGCTTTGCACTGTTAAAAAATAGTGAAGAACCGGGAGTTGTTTATACAGAGCAGGAAGTGGATACTTCAAAAGAAAATCCATATGGTGCGACGGTATTAAAATATAAAGATGAGACCAAACGGAGTCAGGCAGAGGTGACCAATATTGCTTATGATGTTTTAAGTTTTGGTACGGATAAAGAAAATCCGATTTTGATTACTGTATCAAACACCGGTACAACCGATTTGAATCATGTGAAAATTACAGTAAAAGATGCTTCCGGAAATGTGTTGTATGAGGGGCCGTTCGTAGACAAACTAGCTGCTGGTATGCAGAGTGAACAGGAGATACTGATTTCTGTTCCGGCAGACTTTACTACTTCGGATATTACGGCTTCCGTTACATCGGATGAAACATTTGAACAGCAATTGACAGCGAAGCAAACGATTGAAACGACAACAAGTGATCTTGCTGTTACAGCGAAAAATAATGATTTAATAACAGTAACCAATAATGGTGGTAACGAGGCAGAAAATGTATCTTTGGTTGTTAAAGATGGTGGAGAAAACGGTAATGTAATACATACAGAAACATTGGGAACATTATCATCAGGACAATCGAAAGATATTTCACTTGTGGAGATATGGAATAAAGCCACAAGAAATGATATATCCGGAACGAAGATATTGTATTTGGAGGTAGAACAGGAAGAAACGGAATATGAGCTTTGGAATAATAGCATTGTGCTGGAAAAGGAAGTGGTACCAAATGCCACACCAACGCCAACACCGATAGTAACGCCAACTGCTGTGCCAACGAAACAACCGACGGCGACGCCAACGGCCAAGCCGACTGCTGTTCCAACTGCAATTCCAACTTTAAAGCCGACTATAGCACCAACGGTAACACCTTCGGCGACGCCGGATAACTCGGATAAGATATCAGGTAAGAAAACATTATCAAAGGTTATTTTGCAAGTGCCAAAGAATAAAAAAGGCAGAAAACTTGTTGTTCGCTGGAATGCGGTTAAAGATGTCAAAGGCTACCAGCTTCAGTATGCCCTAAACAAAAAGTTCAAAAAGAAAAAGAGCGTACAGACAAAGAAAACCAAGTACACCATTAAGAAACTGAAAAAGAAGAAAACGTATTACATTCGAGTTCGTGTCTATAAGATGAATGGCAGGAAAAAGGTGTACGGAAAGTGGAGTACGGTGAAAAAAGTTAAGATAAAGAAGTAACATAAAATATAAAACAAAAAACAAACAATAGGAGGATTCCAAAATGAAAAAATCAAAAAAATCACTTGTCCTACTACTTATCTTTGCACTGGCGTTATCTCTGTTTCCACAGAGTGCCTTTGCGGCGAAGAAAAAGGTGAAATTGGACAAAAAATCAGTAACTGTAAATGTCGCAAAAACAGTAAAAATCAAACTGCAAAACAACAAAAAGAAGGTGAAGTGGACGGTCACTTCCGGCAAGAAAAATTTGAAACTTAGTAAAAAGAAAAAGACAAGTGTTACGATTAAAGGGAAGAAAGCCGGAAAAGCCAAAGTGCAGGCAAAAGTGGGTAAGAAAAAGTATGTCTGCAAGGTGACAGTAAAGAATACAAAAAAAGTAAATAAGATAGCAAATAAGAACAATTCCACAAAACCGGGAAATACAAAAGCACCAATTGTTACAAACTCGCCGAAGCCATCAACAGATAATACAAAAAAGATAGTTTCAATTTCTCCATGTAGCGACAGCCCAAAGTATGTTTTTATAGAAAAAGGAAGCAAATTGGTTGATAATGATAATCGTGGTGGCAGTGGAGGAGTTGATATTGATGCCTATGATTTGCAATTTTTAGATGTAAAATATGCAGATGGTTCAGAAGAAATACATGCATATCAGAACTATGAACATCCTGAAGACATTTCGTATGATTTTTCTCAGATTAACTACAATCAGGTAGGTACATATAAATTGAAAATTTCGTGGTATGGCTGCAGTTGTGAAGTACCGGTAGTAGTTGCTGAAGAAAAGGAGGAAGGTCTTTTCAAATATATGACTGATGGAAATGTTGCAAAATTATTGGGTATGAGAGGAGATATAGAAGTTGAGGACGATGATTATTCATATAAATATTCCGGTACAACCTTAAGTCTTCCTGATACATTAGGAGGAGCAAAGGTTGTTCAGGGAACACCACAGTATTACTTTTCAATGGATAATATAGAAAAAGTTGAGTTTCCTAAATATTACGTAGAAAACGCCCAATATATTGCATGGGGCTATTATGAATGTCCTAAATTGAAAGAGGTTGTTATTAATAATCCGGATAGTGGATATATAGTTAAAGATAATGTGCTGTTTGCAGAAGGTGGAGAGGTGCTATGTTTATATCCGGCTGGTTTACAAAATACAAGTTATAGTATTCCAGAGGGGGTAAAAGAGGTAACAGGTTGTGGTATGGATTATAATCAGTATTTGAAAGAAGTTACATATCCGAAAAGTTTTATAGGATATGCCTTGCGCAATGGGTGGCCTATGGAGAATCCAGGTGCAGGCTTACCTAATTTAAAAACCATTAATGTTGCATCTGAAAATCCATATTGGGTAAGTAAGGATGGAGTTATGTATCAAAAAGAGGAAGATAACAAATTGGCATTGGCAACCTACCCGAGGAAAAAAATGGACTTGAGTTTTACTGTAGGAGAAGATGTAACTTGGATTCCTTCAGGTACTGGAATGGATAGGAATTCCTTCTTGGAGAATATTGTGTTTAAATCGGGAAAAACAACGATCGGTGTTGAAGCATTAAACGGAAATAGCTTAAAAAATGTGTATCTTGATTTTGAAGATGAGGATACGGGAGATACTGGATTATATCTTGATGGATTTAAATTTGATTACTATGGTTCTGAAGAGAAGCATTCGCATAACATTTATATGCGGAAAGGAACATCATTGAAGCATATTGCAGAAGAATTACAAGGGAAAGTACAGTATTATTGATGAAAAATTATAAGAAAAATAGTAAAAGCAAAGGAAAGGATGAGCAACAATGAAAAAGATAATTAGTTTTGTAATGGTTTTAGCAATTGTAGCAGCAACAG
>ENA-OURV01002054-OURV01002054.1-human-gut-metagenome-genome-assembly--contig:-NODE-2054-length-14758-cov-28.085357_pt1 | contig 14758 bp, 10 predicted proteins | sample MGYA00242141_ERZ509072 | MGnify/ENA primary metagenome ERZ509072 (study PRJEB26280, sample SAMEA2338763) | human gut metagenome | biome: human gut; feature: human-associated habitat; material: faeces... | reverse complement strand
TATTTGTCTCTCTGTTTATCAGCTTGCACAGGCGTACCTTTGCCTGCTCACCACCGCTTAACACACGCACCTGACTTTCAATATGCTTTGTGGTCAGACCACACTTGGCAAGCGCGCTTCGCACCTCGTACTGCGAAAATGCAGGAAACTCGTTCCATATCTCCTCAATACATGTGGTTGTAACCGACTGATCCATCTCCTGCTCAAAGTACCCTATCTCCAGATAATCTCCAAGTGTAACACTTCCTGAAAGCGGCTTTATCAGCCCAAGAATACTCTTAAGCAATGTCGTCTTTCCGATGCCGTTTGCACCGGTAAGAACAATCTTTTGTCCCCTCTCCATCTCAAGGTCGAGAGCAGATGAAAGCGGATCATCATAGCCAATGACCAGTCCATTTGTCTGGAAAATATACCGCCCCGGAGTACGCGCTGTCTTAAAGTTAAACTCCGGCTTTGGCTTTTCAGCAGCAAGCTCAATAACATCCATCTTGTCAAGCTTCTTCTGACGTGACATCGCCATATTCCTTGTAGCGACACGCGCCTTATTTCTCGCCACAAAATCCTTCAGCTCTTTAATCTCCTGCTGCTGTTTGTTGTACGCAGCCTCAAGCTGGGCTTTCTTCATCTCATAGACTTCCATAAACTTGTCATAATCCCCGACATATCTGTCGAGCTTCTTGTTGTCCATGTGATAGATGAGATTTACCACGCTGTTTAGAAACGGTATGTCGTGAGAAATAAGAATAAATGCATTCTCATAATCATTAAGATATCGCTTAAGCCACTCAATATGCTCCACGTCCAGATAGTTTGTAGGCTCATCCAAAAGCAGAATATCCGGCTTCTCCAAGAGGAGCTTTCCCATCAGCACTTTGGTTCTCTGACCACCGCTTAAATCGGTAACGTCTTTATCAAGCCCCAGGTCTAAAAGTCCAAGAGCCCTTGCAACCTCCTCAACCTTTGCATCGATCATATAGAAATCATGCATGGTAAGCATGTCCTGAATCGTGCCGGCTTCCTCCATCAGCTTATTCATCTCGTCCTCGTCCACATCGCCAAGACGCGCATATATGTCGTTCATCTCATTTTCCATATCATAAAGGAAATCAAATGCAGAGGAAAGAACGGAGCCGATAGTCATACCCTTTTCAAGCGCTGTGTGCTGGTCGAGATAACCTACACGCACCTTCTTGGCCCACTCTATTTTGCCCTCATCAGGCATAAGCCTGCCTGTGATAATATTCATAAAAGTCGATTTTCCCTCACCGTTTGCACCGACAAGCCCTATGTGCTCGCCCTTCAACAGTCTGAAGGAAACATCCTCAAAAATAGCACGGTCGCCAAAACCATGGCTTAGGTGCTCTACGTTTAAAATACTCATGTATACCTCCTTGACCCTTATCAAATGTCAGTTTAATTCTTCTTATCATTTATTTGTATCCAAATTTATCGGTTCAAAATATTTGCATTTATTATTTGATCCATATTCTTAACTATAAACTTTTGTGCAGCTTCTCCATATATAATCCTAATATACTCTAAACCTCTATTATTCTTTTCTTTATATGCAGTTATACCTATATTTTTTCCCTTTTCAGTAGGATAAGTGGCAGGGGTTTTTATTTCAGTATTATATTCTCTTTTTAAATAATCATTTTCTTTTAACCAATCTGTAATTATTTTATAGGAAATTTTAGTGTGTACAGATGTATCAATCATTTCATTAAGCTGTTCAACAAATTTTGTGATAGTTTTATCAGATTTATATTCAAATGAATCCAACTTTTGAATAGGAAAATCAATCTTTTTAATACGCGGTTTTCTTCCTATATAACCATCATTCTTCTTAATTTCTTCCAAAACGTCTTTCACAAAACTCATACATCTTGTGACATTTTGATTATTAAGAACTGCATCATCTTCAAGCGGCATGTTATTTACCGGATTATTTCCATTTACTATCCTTTGAATATATAAAATAGCTGTTTCTAGCTTTTTAATATCTACCATTTCCATGTAACAACCTCTTTTTCTAAATATTCTTTTAATTGTTTCATTTCTTTTATACCAATATATTTCGAATAATGAAGCCCTTCATAAGTAGAATGTAACACAGGATATCTCTCTTTTGTTCTAAGGATTAAATGTTTATTGATCATCCATTCAATTATTGTATCAATATCATCATATGACATATTTTTTAATTGCCCATATTCCGGAATCTGAATTAAGTTATTATCAATAATTATCTTATTATTACATTCTATTAAAACATTAATCAAAATTGTTTTATTATAGTATTTTTTAACGCTAATGTTTTGTAATGCATTTAATATTATATAAATCACATCATTGAGGACTAATTTATTAAATAATATCGGTTCTAGGTCTGCTTTAACAATTTCAACATAATCACTTACAATACTGTTATTTTTGGTAATTGCTGATTTATTATCATTTTGGTATAATTTATTGTCTTTATTTGATATTTTATTATCTGGTTCTAGCTCATAATTCATTTGCTTATAGTAATTAATTTTGCTTATAGTATTATTGCAGCCGGTGCCATCTTTTTTATAATTTGTACATCCTAAAAAATAACTTGTTCCAGTTCCTTTTTTTACAATAAGATATCCCTCTCTACATTTATCACATTTTTGAATAGATAACTTTCCGGCACTATAATCATTAGTCATAAAACCACATATTTCAGGCTCATTAGAACATATATACAATCTTAATCCATATGATTTTTTATATTTAAGCTGCAAAGGATACCCACATAATGGACATTTTTTATGCTTAGTGCGAAAAGCATCATTCTCATTCCAGTCCCCATGAACAACAACATTCTTATAATCTCTTTTTAATTCAATTAAAAATTCTGAAGGATTCTGCTCTGGTGCAATCATGAATACTCTATTCTTTGTCCTTGTCATTGCCACATAAAAAAGTCTTCTTTCCTCTGCATAATCTATAGATCTATCCCCTTTTATTACAAAGGCTAAAACAGGGTCATCCTCAACTTTTGAAGGAAATCCATATGTTTCGTTCTTTCCATTAATGATAATAACATCATCATATCCTAATCCTTTAGAGGAATGAGCAGTCATATATGTTATATCCAGATTCGGATATTTTACACTTCTTATCTTACTACCTCTATGTGAATATTCAAACAAACCTGTTCTCTCAAGTCTATCGCCATCGAATCCAAATCTGCCTAATAATAAAATTGTACCCGGAGAAATATTTTCATTTTTCTTATATTCTAATAACTGTTCGATTGCTGTTTGTACCGCATATGCAATCGCATAGTTTGAACCACTTTTGCGATTTCCGTTTTTCCCTTTATAAGTACTATCATATGTGTATATAACCACCGGATCATTAATCTTTTTCGGTGAAATCAGCCTTTTTGTAATTTGTTTACTATTTTTCTGAATAAAGTTACCGGCAATGTCTATAACTTCTTGAGAATTTCTATAAGTCTTTACAATTTTAAGTAACTTCGCATATCCCATTTTTTCAGCAAAACTTGTAAACAAAGTAATATCAGCTCCACTAAATGCATAAATTGACTGCCAATCATCCCCAACTGCTATTATCTTAGCATTTGTTACTTCTGCCAACGCTTTGGTTAAATCAAATCTCTGTTTTGATATATCCTGATATTCATCCACTATCACATACTTAAAATCAAGTTTTTGATTCATATCCTTGACTTCATTTAATATTCTTGCAGATTCATTTATCATATCTTCAAAATCTACAGCTTTATTTTCATTTAGCCATCTTTCATATTCCAAATAACAATCATTGCATATATCTAAAAATAGTCTGCTTCTAACATTTTGAGTAGAATGATACATTCGATTGAATTCATCATCTGAATAACCATTTACTTTAAAATTTGAAATAAATCTGCATATTAAATTTAAAAGCTTACGAATATATCTGTTTTCTTCCCCTGTAACAAGCATTTCCATAATTTCCTTATTGGAACGAGGTTTCAGTATGAATCCTTTACTCTCAAGTTCTTCTTTTAAATGCATTATTAACGGTCTGTTATCATTATATCCTGAAAAAGTATATATCAATACTGTTCCATGCTCATTATGCAGTCTTACTTTATCATTTACAGCTTTCTTATATCTAGTTAGTTCCTCGTCACTATACCTATTGTTTTTTCCACTTTCTGTTATTCCAAAATGCTCAATATATGCGCACTTATCATCTTGATATATAATAAAATCCGGAGTATATGGCTTGCGGGAATATGAAATATTATATTGATAAATTGGCTCATATTCATATTCAATATTATTCAAATACAGAAAATTAGCTATTTCAACTTCCTGCTGAGAACGAAGCACTTCATTTTGAATCGTTACGGATTTTTTTGTTCTTGTATCAATTATTTCTCGTTTAAAATCCTCCAAATCACTTCTTAATGTGGAAAAGTTGGCTTTTGCAATATTATTAAAGAAACTATTTAAATCATCACCCTCATATGGTGCATCAAAATAAGATGCAAAGAACATAATAAGTTTATTTACAATACTTTCATTTTGTAATATTGCATTTCTAAAATAATCCCTAATAACAAAATATAATTTTGACTGATCTACTATATTTAATTTTTCCTCCGGTGTATTAATATTAATAATAGCATTACCAACTGAATGAAATGTTGCTATAGGACAGTCTATTTCAAGTTCTTTATTAATTTTTTCTTTTAATTCATTAACAGCTTTATTTGTAAAAGAAACTACCAATATCTGAGATGGTTTAATATTTTTTTTATCAACCAAAAATTTAACTTTTGCAGCCACTGTAGTTGTTTTTCCGGCACCAGCACCAGCAATAACAAGACAGTAATCTTCATCTGTAAGGATTACTCTTCTTTGATCTTCATCCAAAAGAATGTTCTTATCAACTTTCTTCAAAATACTATCAAAATATTCCCGCTCATTAATTAGCGCCTGTTTAATATATTGTTCATTATGAAAATCAATTATATCATTTATTTTATTACATTCATCTAATGCAGCAGTAATTTCTTGCACAGACTGCCTGTTTGATTTACAAAAATTTTCTAACATCTGACTTTGAATCAATACATCAAAGAAATGTAAGACATCTTTTTTCTTATCAACTGAACTCAAAAACTCTCTTTTTGAGATATATTGATTTTTTTTCAATAATTCATCCAAGAAGCTCTTAAGTTCAAGTAATTCTACTATATTATCATTTTGCTTCTTATCTAGGTCAGATGAAATGTTATTTATTTTTCTTATACCAAATATTCTACTAAAAATTCCCATTTAAAAAAAACCTTTTATCTCTGTGTACACCATATAGTCTTAATAGCAAACACCAATCACCGATTTATCAAAAATGACATCAGATAGAACGGCCTGAACAATAGATTCTCTTCTTTTCCAACATCTTTCTGCGACATTAAATAAATATTGTGCACATTTTGGGAAAACTTTTTATAAAATTCAGTTATAGATTCATGTTTACCCGAACCGGATGACTTTATTTCAAAGGCATTTATCTTACTTCCCTCTGATATCAAAAAATCCACTTCATAATAATGTGTACTTCCTGTCTTCTCCCAGGTGTGATAGTACAACTCCCTGTCAGAAGATGCAATCATCTGTGCAACCAGATTCTCATAGAGGAATCCCAGGTTTGCAGGTAATTTATCAGAAAGAAGCTTTGCATATATATCATTTTCAGTTACGGGACGGTCAATAAACATGAGTGTTACAAATAATCCTGTATCAGAAAGATACAGCTTGTAGCTGTCGAAATCCTTTGTATCAGAAAGGCTTACTCTTGGATCAGTTGAATTATAACATGGCAAAACAGTTTTTGAATCGATAAGATCATAAACCAGTTCCTCTGTTTGAGTGTTACTTTTCTTTCCGATTGCAGTTTTGATTCTGTACTTTCGCGCATCCTTCGAAAGTTGAGCCGGGATTGAATGATACAACGCAGAAATTCTACCAGATGCATCTATTTTCTTGAAATCATCCTCATATAGAGAAATAATCTGCCTTTTTATCATGTCAATATCAGAAAAATTTTTCCCGTTTATATAGCCCTCAACAGCCTGCGGCATGCCTCCAACCGCCATATAAACTCTCAAATCTCTCATCAATTTTCGATTTGTTGCCTGTCCAATTGAAGTCCCAATTTCATGAATTTGCTGCAAAAGACCGTAATTATTGCCTGTTGCCATACAAAATTCTTCATAATCCATTGGATGAACCTGTATCTTCATTTCCTCAGACGGAATTAAAATATCCTTCACATTTTTCTTAATTGATATTAAAGAACCTGTTTCAAGATAATGATATCTTCCATCCGACACAAGGTGTTTGATTGCCTGTCTTGCTTTGGGAAATAGCTGTACTTCATCAAAAATAATCAATGATTCGTGTTCATACAAGGTCACCCCTGTTTCAGCCTGCAATCTTAGGAAAAAAATATTCAGGTTTCCGATATCATTAAAGCAGGACTTTATATTATCTGTTGCCTTAGAAAAATCAATCAAAATATATGACTTATATTCATTCCTTGCAAAAAATTCTGCAATAGTCGATTTTCCAACTCGTCTTGCACCCTCGAGCAAAACAGCATAATTGTCAGCATATTTTTCTTTCCATTCTAATAGCTTCTTATATACTTTTCGCTTATAATACATAGCTTACCTCCCGAAATATAAGTATGTTATATCACAAAAAAGTCATTTCTTCAAGATTGCAAACTTAAAAATTGGCATTTTCTTCAAGATTTTATTTTCCCAATATGGCACTTTCTTCAAGATTTAGTCAGCAAGCTCATATTGTTTTGCCAGTCTGTTAAGCTCATCATGAACCTCTTTCACCAGATTTTCCGGGCCTATTATCTTAAAATTATCCCCCATTGCCATAATCCAATGAATAAAAAGCTTGTTATCAGCTACCTTCACAAAAACACGCGAATGAGCTTCATCCTTCTTTAAGATTGTCACATCGGTTCCAAACCTGTCAATCAGGACACCTATAGCGCTGTTTTTGCACAGTATCTCAGCCTTAATCTCTTCTCCATTGTACATACCAAACTTCGATTTGCCATAAGAAGCAATATCGAGTTTTTTGAGCTTCTCCCTGCCCTCACGGACTTTATTTTCAATCAGGATATTCTTCATCTTGTCTACACGGTAATGACGAATCTCCTTTACGTGTGTATCATGGTCATATCCAATCAGATAATAATTGCCATCATTCCACAGCAATCCCCATGGACTGACATGATATCTGGCGCCGTCATGCTTCACCTCAAGCTCTTTTTTCGTATTCCACCGGCAATATTGAAACGAAAGGCTTGAATTATTTGCAATTGCATTGTGTATGGCATCGACATTTTTCATGATGTCGCTATTCATGGTTTTCACTCTTCCGGCAACATATACCTGACGCTGCAGAGTGGCAGCCTCCTGTCTGCTTGTAAGGCTCTCCAGCTTCTTAATAAGCTCATTGGATTTCTCCTCAGTGATGAACTTGGCAGCAGCGACAGAATCCACCAAAAGCTTAAGCTCTGCAAGCTCAAACGCCCTGCCAACCACCTGATAATGGACTGTCCTGCCATACTGCGTCTTTTTGGTTTTGATTCCAAAATCATTCAGCTGTGCTATATCATCATACAGACTTTTTCTCGCAGCTGTGACATCGTATGCATGCAGCTTGTTTAAAATCTCATCAAGCGTAATATCATGGTTAGCATCAGTATTATCCAAAAGAATTTTGGCCAGATACAAAAGCTTTAGCTTTTGATTGCTCCTGGGTTCCTTAGATTGATTCCCGGCAGTCAGCTCATTGTTTTCCGCTTCACTCATATACACTTATCTCCCCATCAATTTGTATTGTAACTATTCAGAATCACACCACACACATTTGCAAAACCGCACGATACTCGTCACTTGATTATTGCAGCAAGTTTTTCGCCACACATCACACCGAGTATACATCCTAAACAGCTCAACAACACATATCCGCACCCAAGCAGGCAGTGATTATGTTCAAACAGATTATAGGATTCCAGCGAAAATGTAGAAAACGTGGTAAAACCACCGCATACACCGGTCTTCCAAAACAGAACCATATTCTTGGATACTCCATCCCTTGCACTTGTGATTCCGACAATAAATCCAATCAGAATTGCACCGATTACATTGGTGATTAGAGTCAAAAAAGGAAATTCAGTTTTTAAAGGTATAAGGCTGATGGCATATCTGGCCATTGCACCTACAGCGCCGCCCAGTGCTACAAATAAAAAATTCATGGTTGTTATCTCCTATATGTAAAATACGCGATTCTCTTTTCTCGGAATCACGTCAGGATAATCTCCATCGACATATCCAAGAGCACAATGTCCGATTCCCTCATACTCATCCTCAATACCGAGTGATTTGAGAAGCTCCTTGCCCCAGTCAGACTCAAATTCTTCCTTCGCGCGGTGAATCCAGCAGCTTCCAATACCCAGATCATGTGCTGCAAGCATCAGGTTTCCCATCACAAGACTGCCATCATAGACATGTGTAGGCCAGTCCTTTTTTCCAAGAACGATAAGAATAACCGGCGCACCATAAAATGGATCAGTATTACTTCCCATTATGTCGGCATTTCTCTTAGCGATTTCATCCCTTATTTCCTTGTTTGTCACCTGAATAATAATGGTATTCTGTGCACCTCTGCCGTTTGCCGCAAAGGTTCCGGCCTCAATTATCCGGTCAAGAATGTCCTGCGGAATCATGTCCGGTTTGAATTTGCGAATACTTCTTCTGGTTTTCATTTCTTCTAATACTTTACTCATGATTTTGGTCTCCCATTAATTCAAAAAATTTATAAATCTCTATGACAGCATAGAAAGCCGGACAGTCAGCGTCTATGCAGCCTTTTGATTAATTTCAGTAGATATGTTCACTCATTTTAAGTATTATGCAGTAATTAAGCATAATTTGCAAGTATGCATAAATACTGCATATGTTATTATTAAGCATCTATATCGTATAATTGTCAAATCAGATTTTTTATCTCGTTAAACACTTTTAAATATCCGTTTGAAATGATATTTACAACAATTCCTTTAGCTTCAACATCTCATCCTCAGACAAAGTAACACCCTTTCCCATCTTCTCGTGCTCAGGTGCCCAATCTCTGATATCATACTTTGGTTCTCCACCATTCCATGAAATCTTGTTAAGTTCCTTTGTCCATCCTTTGGCACTCTCTGAGAGGGTGCCTATGTGTTCTACTATTTCATATTTAAAATCTACCATTTCTATAAATCCTTTCTGTTGGAATTGATAATATTATATTTGTTATTCATTAGATGTTAGATGATTTTTCCACTCAGCGAGTGGAAAATCTTTTATTTTGCAATCTCATATAATATTCATCAATGAAATAAGTATACTGCTTCCAGATTGTCGACGCAGTGTGTCGATAATCTAATAACTGTGAAAAGCTGCTTCGCATTCTTATATATTACTTTAATAAATCAAAATCGTCTAGTTTGATTTTTGATAAAACAAAACACTGACATAATATTATTTGTTGTCTTGATTTTATATACAGTCACGTAAATTATTCAGTTACTAAAATAGTGAAATTTATTGAAAAAAATAATCTATATTACTCAACTATTTACTAAATACTTGTTTAACGTAATCTACAACAGTAGAAATTATTCTATATTACTTAACCAGTTGTATCATCAAGACCCTTTGTGTTATCTACAACAGTAGAAATTATTCTATATTACTTAACCTTATAGGAAACTATAAGAAGTAGAGGAATCTACAACAGTAGAAATTATTCTATATTACTTAACTCGTAATGCTCGACAATGATATAAATGATCTACAACAGTAGAAATTATTCTATATTACTTAACGACATACCACTTGCACATTTTGCAGAATCTACAACAGTAGAAATTATTCTATATTACTTAACCTCACAAAAAAAGGGTGAGCCAATCGATCTACAACAGTAGAAATTATTCTATATTACTCAACTCCAAATTTGTGTATTTGCACAATTTTTTGGGGCTAAGCAACTTTATTTTTATTATTTTATATAGCATTTGCACAATATATGTTAAGTAATATAGATTATTATAAAATTAAGGTCTAGGTTTGCATTACGTTATGATGAAAAAATCATTTTCTTCATTTTTGGCATAACCATATCTTAGAACTTCACAGCTTGATGACATTTTGAAAATATATACACTATCTGATTGTGAAAATCGTTTTTCAAATGTGTTCGTCAAATCGTTAACTATATTATCAACAATTCTTTTACTGTTGTCAATCTCAAATACTGAATATTGAATTCGATGTCCAAATCTTGACAGATACTTAGCAAAACTGGTTCGTAATTTGTCATTTGAAATTAGTATATTTTTTCGTGTTGAATATGTCCCATTGTCTATTTTTTCATGTGCCTTGGTTCCATCAAGCTGAGCTTTTGACTGATACATAATTGTGTCCTCGCTTCCATATAATTTATGGAAATATATGGAAGCCGCACAAAAAATGAAATCATTTAAATTTGAAATAATTATCAAATCATCCATTATAAATACCTTTTATTTTGAATAAAGTCAAACCAGTCCTTATTGGAAATTTTAAGTCTATCTCTTGAAAACTTACCGTTTTCTTTCCAATTCTCTGTAATTTGTTTGATTTCATACAAGCCTTTTAGAGCTATACAATATGCACCATTAGCATCTGCGTCTTTAGGTAACGCATCTCCTGCTTTAGCTGAATCATAAAATATATTATTTTCATTGAGCACCGGAGAAATCAAACGGTCATAATCCCTGTCTTCTAATTCACTTAAACTGTTTCTCATTTGTACAGTCAATTTGAAAATCTCAAATATGTGTTGTACGATTTCATAATCAATAATATCCTGTCTCAGATCATGACCATCTCTCCAATTTATATCTGTCATTTCGAGGGTTTTTTCCATATCTTTTGTTATATCAATTGTATCCGATTCATTTGAGAACCTGCCATTGACAAATCTTCTTTTTATCCTAACTCCGTACGTATATACACTCCAGCTTGACTTTGACATAACAGTATTTTGCGTAATAAAGTTATTATAATCAAATGTAAAACAAAACAGATTTTTTTCTGAATCATATCTGATACTGTCAAATTTTTTTATAAATTCTCTCTTCGCATCAACTGTTAAATCTTTAAATTTGAATATATTTACAAATCCGGTTGTAGGATCTATTTTTGATGTATAGGCAGCAGGTACGTAAAATATACAGCCACACTGATGACCGACATTTTTAAGTTTTTCAGGAATATATGTAAGCTGATATCCCTTTAGAAGACCACCGTTTTCCGTTATGGATATATCTTTAAATACCAGATAGTTGAGTTTGTTGATAAGCATTGTCTCAAACTTCTGGTAAACCTGTCGCTCAACCTTGAAACGACCTTTTTTAAATCCGTAGCTTAAATCCTCCATTGCAATTATGGCATTATATTTAATAACCATCTTTGAAATTTCATGAATTACAAGAGATAAATAGCCTTCTTTAATTTCTTTTATTTTGCCGATTTCTTTCCATTCTTTTCGTGCGATTTGTCGCGCCCCCTCCTGCTGCTTGAGCTTAATCTGATAATCATATCCATTAACAATGTTAAACGATTTTTGTTCAACAATATTTCCACAAGTATCAATTACTGAAACATATATCAGGTTTCTTTCACCACGATCAATGCCTATTACATGCAAATTCTTTTCTTTAGCAATATATTGTAATATTCTGTCATTAATAAAGCTTGTCTTATTGGCTTTAAAATTGATTGTAATAGGCATATGAAGAAAATATTTATCATATGTATATCTATAATCTTTTACTATGTTTGTAGCAGCCTCATGATGACCTACTACATTCTTAAGCTTAGCTGCTTCATCTGAAAGTTCTTTATCACTTTTATCATTGAAATATTTATAAAGCTCCTGATATATATTTTCCGGTATGGTTTTTCTGACTATCTGGATATTTCCAAATTGATCTTTTTCCTCTGCTTCATATGTTCTATTTACAAGAATAGAGCCTTTTTTATGAATTATAGGATTCTTTATGCTTGATTTTCTAAAGAAGATTTCCGCCTCACCGTTTAATTTCAGTACAATATCCTTTAAATTCTCTTCACTAAACAAATTCTTCAAATACATAGTATGAAGATTATCATTTCCGGTACTTTTCTTGGAAAAATCTTTGTTATATATTTGGAATAAATATAACTGTCCTTTTTCCTGCAACAAATCAATATCCTTTTCGCTGATATATGTCCAGTCGATTTTATAACCTTGCAATTCGACTTCTCTGTAAAATCCGCTGATATCTTCATATGCGGAGGTGTCAGAAAAATCAAAGCCAAAATTCTTCCATTCAGGATGTATTGCTATACAGTTCTTAAAATAATCAATCAAATCGTGACAAAACGTTATATCAAAATCCTTAGAGGATTTAAGATGCTTGTTTTGTTTATAGCCCTCCAATATATAGGCAGACGGCTTATATGTTTCCACTCCGGTTTTTGAAGAGAGGAATACCTTGGGGATCATTTTATTTGGTCCTGGCAGAAGATTATAAATCATCTTCTTATAATCCCCTTTATTTTCTGATGTATTACCTTCAATTATCTTTTTGTCAGGCTTATTTTTTGCATTAAATATTCCTAAATAGTACAAATTATCACGCATGAGAATAATTGCATTATTACTATATTCTTTACTTTTACTCCATCCATCCGCTAGTGTAGGAATACCAAAATTCAATTTAATTTTTTTTGTACTATATGGCTTCTGCGTTACATAATTACGCACAAGATTATACAATGAAATTACCGGATATATTTCGTCATATATCTCTTCTAACTCGGCATAAAAATTATTATCTTTATCTACCAGCTCCTCTGTCATAAAAACCGAACACCAATGAAAAGCATTCACTATTACATCGAGAACATTTTTTAATTCAGATGCTTTCAATTCACTTTCCACCAGATGAATTTCAGGATTATACTTAAGCTCCTGTGCTTCAAAATTATTCAATATATGTGATATTTCATGTATATATGTCTCTGCTTTAATATTATCATCCGGACATAATTTATAATTGCTAACAAGCTCATTGATTTCAGTAATGCTTTTTTGCAGATCATTCTTTACCGCTTTTTTTACCTTGTCATCTTTAGATTTACCATTTCCGGGTAATATATTGTTGTAATGAATTTCTAATGCAGTATTTATTGTTTCCCAATCTCTATATGTCTTTTGTGAAACTGATTCATAGAATTTACTAACAATATAAATCTTATCAAGATTGTAGCCGTTATAGTTGTCTCCAATCTTACGCAATCTTTCAACGATATGTTTTGAACTAATATTGTCCAAAAATCCATTCACTGATTGATAAACCTCTTCATCTGATTCAAATTTATACGGCACCTCATAAGAAGTATCTGCTATGCACAGTATCTGTTTATGAAGCTTTCGCAGCTTATAGAGATTTTTGTTTTCTTTATTTTTCTGGCAATATAAATTCATAAATAAATTTACTTTACCGCATATATCATTATAAAAAGATATACCTTCCTGTGTAATAAATTCCCCATATTTTTCATAAGAATAAATTTCCTCCAGAGACATTTCCTTTAATGAATCCTTAATATCTCCGGATATTTTATTTATATCATCATTTGAAAGATTTTTTACAATTCTCCTATACACCAATGCATTACTAAAAAATATTTCTGCATTATCATTAACTATTCTATGACAAGAAGATGAAGATATATCATCAGCAGAAAAACAATTAGCCCTGTTTTTAAAATAGTCCTTGAATGATGTTGCAAATCTGGAAAATAATTTAATTACCTGTGTTTTTTCTTCCTTTTCTGATGCAGAATAATTATTGTTATGAATGACAAATTCAGGAAGAATATCTGAGATTAATTTTGCACTGAACATATTTTTAAATCTATCATCATCTGCAAATTTTTTATAGATTGCCTTACGTTTTTCAGCCTGTTCTTTTATAAGAGTGTCTTTATTATCTCCATTTTTTAACTGAATTTCCATTTTCTCAAATAAAGAAGTCCAGTCAATATCATCAATTGACGATAAAGTTTCTGAAATGAAACCTCTGTAATAATCATCCATGATATCTTTAAGTATCTGACGATTTTCTCCTCTGAGTTCATCTTCTTTAATTATTCCATTTTTAACAATAAATTGCTGTGTTGTTTCGGTTGGAATGAGAGCATTCCTAAGAGTCTTCTGCAAAGAAGAAATTCCGATAAAATTCTGAAAGTTATTTGTTCCGTTATTCATATTTCTCTCCTTTTTTATAAAGATATGTAATGTGTAACTAGTGTCCTTGTAAAAAAATAACGTTTTTTAACGTTACTTCTTTAATACCTGATATCTTTAATCTACCATAAGTAGAAATTACTTGTAATTCAAATATACTATTTTCCTATTGCGATGTCAAATATTTTGCTTAAAGAAGTAACAATAGGTCTTTTTTTACTTATTTCTTATGATGGCTCTAGCTTATCACATTACGAGTCTCAAAGTCTGCCCTCGTAGCTCGAATTTTAGTTCAAAGTCCAGCTAATAAATGTCAATAGTTAAATGAGAAAAAATCTATTTTATTTTCT
>ENA-OURV01002043-OURV01002043.1-human-gut-metagenome-genome-assembly--contig:-NODE-2043-length-14807-cov-4.052061_pt1 | contig 14807 bp, 10 predicted proteins | sample MGYA00242141_ERZ509072 | MGnify/ENA primary metagenome ERZ509072 (study PRJEB26280, sample SAMEA2338763) | human gut metagenome | biome: human gut; feature: human-associated habitat; material: faeces... | reverse complement strand
ATTTTTTATTTTAAATGCATTATATTCATTACTTTTTATTTCTGTTATTTTCGATGCACTAACTTCAACCTTTCCTCCATTATCATTTTTCAATATCTCTTGGACATAATTTTTATATTCTTCCATTGAAATTTTGCCATGTGGTATTAATTTAAAAGTTGAATTATATTGATCCAAATTAACCTCAAAAAAATTTGTTTCAGATGTTTTATAATCATCAGAATATGTTATTCCATAAACCCAATACTTATATTCGTGATCAAAACTAATTTCTTTTTCATATGCATCTATACAAAAAAACTTAAAATCTTGATTTTCTTTTTTTAAATATTGATAAACATTATTTTGACTTATTTTATTTGCCTCAACATAACTTTCATCCAGTATCCCCATAATAGCAGCTGCGTTATTACTATAATTATATGAATAATATGTATTAATTGTATCTTGAACAGCTAACAAAATTGCCGTACTACTTATTCGTTTAGAACTAATGTCTGTATATAGTATTGTTTGAGTTGTATCATCGTTCGTAGAATTTGCGGTTGCAGAACTATCGTTTTGATTATTATTTGATTTATTATATGTCATAAATATGATTAATCCTCCTAGTAATATTAGTAACAATATTATTAATATTAGAATTATCTTTATATATTTTTTCATTCATCATCTCTCCTTAATCTCCAATTAACATACATCTATCAAATCTACCTAAGAAGCTTATTGGTTGCCATCCATTTCTATTTCTTCCTTCATAATATCCACCAACATCAGAAACATAAACTTGACTACCATCATCACTTATTGCTAATACACAAAGGAAATGTCCACTGCTATAATATGTTGTATGCACCATTGTTGGTTTACCAGCTTTTAATTGATTTATTATATTCTCATTTATATTACTATACTGCCAATTACAGCTCTTACCTATATACTGACTTAAAATTTGTTCTAATTGCCCATAACTATATTGACCACCATTTACTAATGCTGCAACATCTCCTGGTGTAACATTTAAACCATATCCTGTTGCAATTACTGCAATTGACGTTAACCCACAACCAGAATTTGCCATATTTGAACCAGATTCCCATCCTCTAACATATGTATTTTTCCAACTGCCGTCTGATTGTTTGAAATTCTTATAAACTCTAGTTCCTACTGAAAATGTAGTTTTATAACCATCTCCAGCATCAGAACCTTCATTACCACCACTTGCTCCTTCTCCACTTACACCGTTTGAGTTAATATTATCCTTTGGTATAAATGAATTAAGATTAAATGAACTTACATCCAATAATTCTGATAAAGTCTTTTCTGAATTTTCTTTTCCTGATGCAGCATTTATAATATAATCGAAGATATCAACCATAAATGAAGTTTTCTCACTTGATTGTAACATTTTTCTTACCATCTTTTTTTCTCTCTTTAAAGTACTTAATGTTACATCATAAGTAGATAATATTTTGATTGGATTATCCTCATCTGAGTCCTTATCTACTTTTTCAGTTATTTTTTCTTTGCTTTTTGACGTATACTCCTCATAATTATCGGCATTATTTTCATATTTAACTAACCAAGTATCCGCAGATGTTACAGCAATCTTAGATGTAATTGTAGTCACAGTTGTCATAATTGTATCTGTTATATCATAATAATCACTTATTACAACTCCTCCATTATTTGATGTCATACTTGATGTTCTTGTATTTTGACTTTCGATTGTTGATACATCTTGGTCTGAATATACTGTAACAGTAATTTTAGAGTTTTCTCCTGTATTGTTGCAAACTAAATCTGCCCAGTCACTTATCAAATTTTTATTTTCAGTATCTACTAATATAGCCCAAAGGAAATTAAAATATAATGTATAATTTTTTAATGCTTCTTGATATGCTACAGAAGTTGATGAATAACTAGATGTTGAGTTGCTAGATTTTGGACCACTGCTTGGATTACTCCATCTTTTAGAAGTATCACTATAACTACTATGACCAACATCTGTGTAATTGGTTCCTTTATATGAATAACTCTCAATAACATTTGTTATTGTATTAGTTTTATTTGCTACAACAATAGAATATCCTGGTGTTGATGACGTTGCAATACTAGTTGTTGTTCCATCACTTGAAGTCGAACCAGATATTGCACTTTTTATGTTGTTTACTAAAATATCTTTACCACTATCTGATGTAATATGTAATCCATCACTACTAAGGTCTGATTTAAGCATACCAGAATCATCGTTTAATCCATTTGTAACATCAACATATTGAGCCCACTCATTCTGATTACAAAAGTTTCTAATTTCATCATTATATTTTTTTATAGAATCATTTGTTACGCCCCCTGAATATGCACTTCCAACATTATATACACTATTTACAAATACTTTACAATTTGAATACCTACTATGTAAAGAATTTAATAATTGTTCCATTTGTGCAGTTTCAGATGGATTATTTACACCTAGCATAACCGAAATATTTGTTGCTGTTCCAGGTAAAGTTTGTGCTTTTCCTTTTACAGTTCCACTTCCATTTCTTGCTACTTCGATCCACTCTTTTGGTGAAGAGCCCACAGCAGAGCATACCGTAATATTGCTGCCTAATGACTTTAATTTATCTGATATTCCTTCATACCTTGAATCACCTATAAAAAGAAATTTATCAAATGATGATATTTTTGCAGAATCATCTGTTGTATTTGTTTTTGTATCAGATGTCTCTAATTTTCCTGTACTATCAGAACTTTCGTCTGTATTTGAAGAACTGGCAGAGGTTGTTTTTCCTGCATATAGGTCATATACCTGCTTTGCATATGATTTTCTTTTATCTAAATGTGCATATGTAGCATTTGGTCTTTCATGTGACCAGCAAAATAAAGCTGTTGCATCATCAAGATTTGTCATTGATGTAAATTGTCGATATATTTCTTCCTGATTGCTCCAACCATATCCACCGCCGCCCCATTGTAAATTAGCATATGTATGATCTGCATTTGGGTCAATTTCCATCCATAAGAATTGTAACTGAACTTGTATATCTGAAACTGGTTTATTCGCAGTTTGAGCATAGGTATTAAGCTGAGTTCTTCTTCCAAAAGTCCATTGTGCAAGACCATACCCTTTGTCAATTCTAGCAGTAAGTTCCTCAAGACCAGTATTTAATCCACTTTCAGCCATAAGATTTCCTATAATCGCAGCAGTAGATATATCTGATAAACCTTTACTTTTTAAGAAATTCCATATTATTTCTGCATTATTTGATCCACTAAAATCCTCAGCACCACTACTTGAGCCACCCGCTGTTGACTGTGCATTTTTTTGCAATGTATAATAATTTATAATATCATCACTATTTGAAGCCAATAAGGCTTCAAAATTCTCTGTTGATGTATATGTTAAATCAATCGTAGTACCACTTTCTAATTTTCTTTGAATTTTTACTCCGCCATTTATTTTATTGTCGGAATTCATATTTTCACTAATTTTTTCATTTCCAGTTTCACCTATGCCATTACTACTTGTGCTGGTTCCTGTTGGAGTTATATTGACTACACTATATAATTCTTCCATACGTTTTGGTATTTCCTTATACCAATTACCATCATTACAATAAACATTTGCAATTTTTGAAACTGTATTTCTACCATTTCCAAAGTAACTACTACCAGAAATTAATTCAAACCAGTATTTAGTTGCTTCATTAAAATTGCTGTACTCAGCCCATGTTCCATCTTGTTTTTTTATACTTGCCCAGTTATATGAAGATGAATTTATTGAATTCCAATTAGTTCCCCAACTAGATTCTTGCTGAATTACAGCTAAAAAGAATACTGCATTTACGTTGTATTCATCTTGATATTTTACAATATCTGTAAGAACATCTAACATATTCTTTTTACCTTCATCACTTACTTTATTTGTATTATTTATTATTTGTTTTAGCTGTTCCTCGTTGCATTTTTGAACTGCGCCAGATGCGGTAATATCTACACAATAGTCTTTGCTACTATCTGATGAATTATCACTCATTTGTAACTTTTCTGATGCAAGTCCTAAATCCTTGCTGTATGTCAAATCTGGATATTGAGTTGCAATTTCTGCCATAATCATTTTCTTTAGCAACTTTTTTCTTTCCTCATCATCATCGCCTAAATAGCTTAATGCACTTGATTTATTTTTTCTAACATTGTTTATTACTGCATCTATTGACTGATCAATATCTACAATATCTCCTGTCTCATTTTTAAATCCATATGTATATCCACCACTTCCATCTTGAGCAATAACCATATTATTCATAACCATCTTTGAAATTTGATATGGAAGATTCTTTTCATCCCCCTCTATATAACTACCGTTCTCTTCTGTCACTTCACCATCTAGTAAAACATATATTATGTAAAAAGCGCCTATTATAATTAATATCAAGGCTATTATAAATTTAACTTTATTATTTGAAAATACTGCACCAATTGAAGGAATTCCTCCTGTATGGATTTTTTCATCAATTGAATCAGAAGACTTTGAAGCATCACTAATTCCATTTTGGACGTTTCCACCTGCTTCTCGAATTTTTTCATTTGCATTTTCAATTATTTTAACAGCTGCATCTTGAATTTTTCTTCCAATAAATTCAATAACCTTTCCTATTTGAATTAAAGACCATCCTATTGCCTCAAGAGCTTTTCCTAAGCCCATTACAGCTACTGCTGCTATACATAGTGGTACTCCTATTATAGCTCCTAATCCAGTTGAACTTAATCCTTTTCCTGTTTCCCACAAATTTTTTCCAGCATTATATGTAGCTTCTCCTGCTTTTTTTATTCCTTTTCCAATAATTTTAATTCCTTTACCTGTATATTTAACTACTTTTCCAGTAAGATGTAGGGCTTTTCCAGCCATTCTTTGCATTTTTCCTGCTGTTTTATCTTTATTTTTTTTGTGATTAAAATTCAACATATTAGCAGCATTTTGCAAATCATCTTGTGTATCACTTTGACTCTGTAGCTCTTCTACTTCATAATCATCATCATCCATAGCCCTACCTCCTTTCTCATAAAGATAAAATTATATTTATAAATTTATTTCCATACTTAATATAGCTGGATATGTAGACATTTTTTCTTCATAGTTTACGGAATTATCTACAGTATTATATACTTCTTGGTAATAGTTTCTATTTAATATACTAATTCTTGAAAAAACTATTTTGCTGATGTTTTTATTGTCACTTGTATACTTTCTATCAAACTTTAATGTCATTTCCTTTTCTTTATCATTTGGAACTCTAGTTGTCTCTGATGTATATTCATCATTTATAATTTTAAATTTTGTTCCATCCGAATCCTCTACATATATTTTAGTATTATCTTTCATATCGTCTAATGTAAAATCAACATTAATAATATTTTTTACTTTAATTGTATATAGTTCATAATCTACAAAAACTAATCTATTTAACACGTTTATTTGCAAATAATTATTCTTTTTTTCAGAAGTCATATTTTCTTTTTTTATAAATCCAGAAACACTTAATTTATACGTCTCTGAATCTCTTATAATTGAAATATAATCCTGTTTTCCATTATTTTCACTTAATTTTCCAGAAATAATTGGATCTTCAGAAAATGTTATCTTATAAACTTCACAATTTTCATTAATATTCGACCATTTTACAATTTGATATGACCTTTCTTTGTCAAATATTTTTTTTACATAATTATTACTAAACTTCTCTTCAGTATTATACAAACTTTCCTTACATTCTGACGTCAACATTTTATATGCATCTTTTACATTTCCACTATTACAAAAATTTACAAATTTTTTTATTGCATCCTCACTTGTATCAACTTTTACTAAATTATTATCATTATTTTCATTGCTATTTGTAACAATAGCAGTAGTATCATTACTACTACTGCTATTACCTTCACTGTATCCTTCTTCTTTTTTTGCATAATTAAAGAGTTTTATTAAGGCATATATTATTACTAGTATACATACTAGAACAATTATGACTTTTTTTCTACTATCTTTAAAATAACCTAAAAATTTAAACATATTCACTCCCTATTTACTGAAATTTAGAATTTTCCTTGATCTACAATTTTACTAGCCATATCCTTGTAGCATTCAGCCTCAGCTAGTTTATCAATATTTTGTCTACGTTGCTCAACTTTATCCAATAATTCGGTTCGATCTTCCTTTGAATAATCTTTATTATTTTGAATATTTTCTTGTTGTTTATCTAAATCTTCTTTAATTTCTTCTCTTTTGATACCAATTTGCTCCTTTGAAGGCTTATTTCCCTTTTCTTTCAATTTTTGAGCATATGTATTGACTGCTTCTTCATATCCCTTTTGTGTATCCAAATCAAATTTATTGTTTAAATGAGCCTTAAATGCTACTTCTTCTGCTCTATCATTAGATTTTAATATTTTATCTAAACTTTTTGTTACTTCATCTTTACTTGCTCCTGCTAAAAGGACATCTTGTACTCTATCTCTATCTGAATCATCCATAAATTCATTTTCTTCAAAAATTTCTTGTGCTTGTAGTTTTGCTGCATAATCAGCGTCTATGCTTGCAAGGTATTCTTTACCGCTCTCATTTAAGTCATTATATAAACCTCTAAATGATTCAGCAGTTTGTACACCTCTGTTTCCACCAATAGCAGCACCAGTAGAAGCTCCTTTTACTAATTGATCTTCTCCAGTAAGTGCACTTGCTAATCCTCCTGCTACTAGACCTGCACCAGTTCCAGCAATTGCACCTAATGTTCCACCTGCTATTCTAATAGCATTTCTTCCTGCAAATTTTCCTCCATTAGCCGCCATTGCAGCCCAACCTTTTGGAGAAAACAACGCTTTACCTAGGTTAGACGTCTTTCCACCTGTTATTTTTCTTGCAATTCTGTTTCCAGCTGTACTTCCCATACCAACTATTCTACCGCCAAATCTTGATAATGCACCACTAAAATTTCCCTTTTTCTTTCCGTTTGCATTTATTCCACTATTAGGTACACTTTCTGTAGATTTTCCTCCTAAATTTACTACTGCTGAATTAGCTCCTTTTCCTGATGTTTTTGCTGAATTAGCTCCTCCAATTGAATCCATTGGTGTCCCCAATTTATTTTTAGCAAAATTTATTTTAGATCTTCCACTACTATCACCAGCACCTGCTTTTCCTCCTTTTCCCTTTCCATGGGGACCAAATCCTCCTATTTTATCTAGTCCTCTCATTGCCATCATACCTGCTGCTGGGCTACCAAGGGCTCCAGGTGTTGCAGCTTTATCAAATCCAAACATCTTCTTAAAGAATTTTTCTGCTGGTATCATAAATGCATATGCAACAATTCCATATATAACATTTGTTGAAAGCAGTTGCATTCCTAATCCTATAAAAATTGTATATAATAATATATGTAAAGGTTGTATTAATGAATTAAACAAATATTCTTTAAACCACATATTAAATGTTTGGGCCTTTCCATCTCCTAATTTATCAACAGGATACATAACAGCTATTAATGGTGCAATCATTGTTAAAAATGCCAACCATAAAACCCTTTTTAAATATTTATACAAAAATACTACTGTTTCTATTGTAATTAATACATATAAAAAGGCATATCCCCAAAAAGCTGCTGAAGCATAATCGTTTTCCTTTTCATTCTCTGAATCAGTCATAACTGATGATTTATTATTTGTATATAAATGTGTATATTTAGTTGAAAATGTTGTTATCGTTCTACAAAATTCTGCAATATTACACGTATATATCGCTCTAAAACCTTTTACTTTTCCATCATATATTCCAGCATTAATTTTAGTTGGAATTCCAGTAATATCAGAATAATAGTCTGAGACAGTTTCATTTTCTTCATCAAAGGTAAATACAGCTCCATTATCAGCAACTTGAACTTTTCTTCCCATAAAATTTGATACTTTCTCGTCTTTACTACTTGCTAATTCTGACCATCTATCTCCATTGTCAGAATTAATCATATCGGCATATGCATTGTATACTGCTGAAGTACTTTGTGCAAAAAACTTGTAAGTATCGGAATTTCTTGTGCCCAGTGTTACTGCATTTCCTAATCCTGAAATCAGAGCATATCCAAATGTATTATTAACTCTCGCAATTTTTCTAACCGCTGCTGCAGCATTGCCATCAGCAGTTCCAAAACCTATTCTATACGTTTCTCCATCAGCACTTGTAACCAGCATATCATCTACAATTTTTGTAGTATACATTATTGCACTCATAATATATTGCATTAAAAATATTAAACATATTCCTACAACCCAATTTACTAAATACTGCTTATACTTTACTTGTTCTGCCACAGCAGAAGATATTATTATTCTTATTCCTATATAAAGTAATATTAGTAACATTATTACCAATACAAAATTCCTCAAATTTTTGTAAACGCCTGATACTATTGGTCTTAAAATATCAGCCGAATTTGAGCTATCTCCTGTTGACTTCTTAAAAAAGTTTGCATCTAATAATGGCATCTTAACTAAACTTTTTGTCGTAAATTCTCCTATATCTATAGATTCTAAATTGCTTACTGCATCTTGTGCATCTCTACCTGCTTGAACAACGGAAGACATATCTCCTGTCCCATTTTTGCTATTTTCTATGCTTTCAGAAAAATTATTGATAGCATCACTCGCATCACCATTTGCCTCCACATACTTTCCATATACTGTTGGCGTACCTGAAGTGAAAATATCATATGGTGTTACTTCTATATTATATAGACTTCCTGCACTATTTGCGAAAATTTTAGCATCATAATCCGTTATTGATAATCTTATAAAGAATTTCATATCTTCTGTTTCATCACTAACAAATGAATTCAACAATAACTGAATTCCATCTGGTATTAATAATATAAAAGAACCTATGCTTTCTAATATTCCAGCATCCGCACTACTTTTTACAGGCATGGAGAAAAAAACTGTAATAATGCATATGACAGTTATCAGTATTTTTTTAAGTTTTTCTTTAAATTTTAAAACTTTAATTTTCTTCATTATTCTCTCCATTCATTATAAACTCAATATTATTTTACCTTTTTTTACGCTATTTGTCAATGTTTTGCGCTATTCGCTATATTTTTGCTCCATACTTTTGTGCTATTACTTTGTTTAAATTTGTTTCCATAAACTGGAATTCCTTTGCAGTTGGTCTAATAGCTATTATCGCTGTATCTTGTCCTACTTTTAATAGCCCCTGACCTCTTTGACAAGTTACCAAAAAGCTTGCCTCTCCTTCGCTTAGTTTAAATACTTCTTTTAGATATTCAATTTCGGATTTATCCTGTGCTAAGAATAACTTAGTTTCTGATGATGTAAGTACTGCTTGCACCTCTTGTTTTTCATAAAAATCCTGGAATCTTTGTGAAATTATTGCTAATGATACGTTTCTCTTTCTAGCACGCCTTGCCATTGTATTTAAAAAGTCTACGGCTTCTGGATAAGGTAATAACATCCATGCTTCATCTACTAATACACGCTTTTTTCTTGCTTTTTTTCTATCTTCACTATTCTTCTTTACAAATTTTTCCCATATCCATGATAATAATATTTGTTGTGCAAGTGGCCTTGCAAATCTTTCCTCCAAACCTGATATATCTAGGTTTATAAATGGTGACCCTTCTAATAATTCAAATGTAGATTGTCCGTCAAAATATGCCATTTGCCCATCATACTCTCTTATATATTGCTTCATTACTTTTATTAAATAACTGTAATGAAATTGATAATCTGAATTAGTATTATTCGCTGCTTTTTCTTGAATTTGTCTATACCAAGAGCCTATAGTTGGCATCTCTTTTTTAGGTCTTACTATTTCTCCATTAACTACTTTTGCAGCCTCTGTTTGATATAAGCTTGCTGGGTCACTCGTTATTCCCAAACGTGCATATTCATCAGCAACAGATTCAGCTATTATTTGCTTTGTTAATTCATTTACTTCTGTGCTCTTTGTACTCCCCTTTGCCATTGTTACTAATGCCTGTGTTACGTCTTCTATTTTACTTTCAATATTTAACACAGTACGCTCTGTTCCCAATATCTCATCTTTTATTGTTTCTGTTTCCAAATCAAATAAGTTAATTATTGTACCAGAATTTGGACTTATTACAACATTTATTCCTCCTAAACTATCTGCTACAACAGAATACTCGCCTTCCGCATCTAATGCTAAACTTTCAATTCCCATAAGTACTGCTGATCTAGAAACTAATGTTTTCATTGTTACAGATTTACCAGCACCTGATTTTGCAAATATAACCATATTATAATTTGTTAATGATTCATGAAAATTATCAAATAAAATAGGAGCACCAGTTTGAACATTATATCCTAATGGAATTCCAGTTGGATGTCCAATTTCACTAGTTACAAATGGAAAAACTGTTCCCATTGAGCCTCTATCAAATAGATGCTTTTCATCAATTTTCTTTCTCATCAAAGGTAAATTTGTTTGAAAACCTTCTTCTTGATTTGCCCATGTTGATTTTACATCAACTAAACTTTTTGCCATTTCAGTAGATAAAAGTCTTGTATATGTATCTAGTGTTTTTAAGTCATATGCAAATAGAGTTGACACTACAGTTGCTTCAAACATCTTATTAAATCCTGCCGCAATTTCGTCTCTTAAATCCTCAGTTTCCATCCTTTTTTGTGCTAACAATCTCGCTCTGTTTATATTTCCTCTATCCTCGGCCATAATTCTTTCTGTTTCTAATTCATTTATTACTCTATTTAAATCAGTTTGCGATTTTGATTCCAATATTGGATTTATATAAACTGAGGTATTTATATCACCGAACATATACATACTTCTAAAAAGCTCTGGAAATGTGCACATACGTGGCAAATTTGCAACAAAAAAACTACGTGCATATCTATTTACATTAGAAATTATTTCTAGATGATCTAAGCTCGAAACATCTATTCCTGTTGGAGCAATCATTTCTTTTACTGTCATCCTTCTTATTGATCTGTTATTTACTTCTTCTTCTATTTTATTCGTTTGATTGCTTGTTGTCTTTTTCTTTTTGAATAATGCCATTTTTCTCCCTCTCTTTCATTAATTTTCGTCTTCTTATCTCTAGTCTCCTTTTTCGCTCTTCCTCAGTCAATTTTTTAACTTTCTTTTTCTCATTTATTACTTTTTCATTTTCTTCTTTTTCTTTATTACTTATTTGATCTATCTTTTCTTTTGTAATTTTAGCCATTTGATTACCGATAGCTTCTTTTTCATTTTCAACTATTTCTTTAGCAAGATTATTAATATATTCTTGCATTTTATTTTCTTTTTCTTGTATTGCACTAGCTTTTTTTCTAACTTCATCTGAAGCTAACTCATATGCATATACTGCTTTTTGTTTTGCTTTTCTTACTATCTCTTCATCTATTGCTTTCATTCTTTTATTTAATACATCTTCAGATACAGAGTATAATGATTGATATCCTGATTCACTCAAATATGTTTCAAAATCATATATATCATATTGCTCTCGATTATAGGCAACATATAATAGTTCAATTAGTTCCTGTGAATTTAGTATTCTTCCTCTTATTTCGCACTCTGCAAGTCCATTAGCAATTGACTGTGCTCTTGTATAAAGTTCCGAAAATGCCATACTGCTTATTTCCCTTTTATCATAGTCCCCCACTGAGGTTATTTCTTCAGTATAATATGGAATAACTATATAATATTGTTTTGTTGTTATGTCTCTATCCTCAGACATTTTTTCTGTGCTTTGTATTAAATCTTGAGCATATTCATATAAATTTCTTTTTTTAGTTACTTCTTTTATTTGTTTCAAAACTTCGTCTCTACTGTATCCACTCATTCTTTGCATATCTTCCAATTTAGCTTCTTCATATCGTAGCTCTTGTTTTATTTTTTCTACTTTCTCCTTATATGTAATTATGCTTTGATTTAAATTGATTTTTCTTGTTTGAATATATATTTGTATTTCATACTTTAGTGTATTTAAAAACTGTAAAAAACCTTGCTCTACACTTGTTTTTTCAATTCCAGACAATAAATCATAGTTTATTCCCTTACATTCAATAACCATTAGGTATCTTGTACCACCATCCTGTACTATCATATTATCCTCAATATTATCAAATTCCATAAATCTAAAAACTGATTTTTTATTTGATTTATCATCTTTATTTTCGGGAGAATTTACTGTTTCCTCACTTTTTTGTTTGTTTTTTTCTTTAAAATACATAACTGCCAATACACCCAATAATATAAATATTATTATAACAATACCTATAATAAGTATTTCAACTAACCCATCGCCACTCATTTTTTATTCTCCCTTCTTTCCTGTTTCTATTTTTCTGATTTTTTTTCTTTTTCAGATTTTTCTTCTTTGTCTTCTTCTTCAACTTCTTGTCGTATTAAGTCTTTTGTATTATATGTATAATATTTATCCTTTTTTAAACTAAACTTTATATATTCTTTTACAACTGTATCCAAATTTACACCTGCAGCCTTTCTTGTTATTTCAAACTTATCCATTTGCGGTACTTTAAATGTCCCCAATATAAATCCAATTATTCCAAATAATATAATTAATGCAATACCAATTCCGTTTAATACACCTGCTGCTCCAGTAGCTACGTTTCCTAATAGTCCTAATATCCATTTAAAAATGAATCCTATTAAAAATCCTGCTACAGTATATATAAGTGCTTTGGTTGAAAATATGTATAAAATTCTTCCTTCACCTTTTGTATTTCTTGGTATTTCATACATGCCCATATATTATTCCTCCTTTATATATTTATTTTACAATGTTATCGTATTTTGTCAAATTTTCAATTATAAAAAATATATATCCATATTTACGCAAACTCTGTGTTTTGTAAATTATTACATTTTTATTTCTTTTTTATTGCTTTTTTATTACATTTTTTTAATATATAATTTAAGTTCTTTAACTATTAGTTTCCCTAAGTATAAATTTATTTGGTAAAAAAAATAGAAAACATTAAATGTTTTCTATCTTTCTTTATATACTACTAAAACTAATTACCACCTAGTGAGAATAATACATTTACAATTGTTGTTGCAAATACTAATATTGCTACACCAACTACTATTGGTACTAAAGATTTTTTGTATTCGGCTTTTTCTTGAGTACTTCCTACTATAAATTTAAGTCCTGTGTACATCAAAACAATAACTGCTACGATTATTGATATAATCCAAATCCAACTAACAATCTTTGATGCAATGTCAGTTGCTCCTGAATTACTTGGATCTACTTTATCTGTTGATATTTGCCCAGTTATCCCTGAAACGTCTGCAGCCCAAACTACTGGTTGAGCAAAACTAAACATTAACATAAATGCAAGTATTGCTGTTAAAGCAATTCTAATACCTTTCTTCATAATATATACCTCCTTATATTTTTTATTTCATTTATTTCTTTTTTAGAAATAATAATAATAACAAAATTCATTTATACTTCATCATTTTGATTCAAAATCTCTTTGTACTTTTGATTTATATCTTGTTTCTGGCTCTGTTACTTCTGTTTTAGTTTTTGTATCTTCATCATTTTTTACAATACTTTCACCATTATCTAATGTATCAGATGATAGAATGATTACAGCCCTCCATATTCCAAAACCACCAAATACAACTATGCATCCAATTATATATGGCAATATTTTTTCTTTAATTTTTGCTTGGCCCTCTACACCTGTTGTTACAAATTGAATTCCAAGTATCAAACCTATTGCTATAGCAATTATTATTCCGAATTCCAAGCAATATATAATATGTATCATCTATAGCATTTTTTTGATTTGTTTCATTAAAAAGATTCTCATCACTTGCACTCGAAGTAAAAATATCACCACCTGTTAAAATATCACCGAAAGATTTTGCTTCACTTTTTGAAGGTCTAACTAATGATATCGCAATTATTAATATCAAACAATAACATATTAATTTTATATATTTCATAGCCATACCTCCTTTTATGAATTTCAAATTGATTGCTAAATCAATTGTTACTTATTCTTCACCTTCATAAAAACATTAATTGTAGCATTTACTTCATTTAAAATATCTTTCCTTTTTTACTTAAACACATTATTTATATCTTCACCTATGGTTCCTAAGAAAGATACAATTCCGCAAATTGATGCCATAAGGAATATTCCTATTACTATTGGTAACATTGATTTTTTGTATTCTGCTTTTTCTGTTGTGCTTGCTAAAATAAATTTTAATCCTAATATCATTAAAGCTACTACAGAAACTATAATACCAATTAATCCTAGTGTTTGATATATATTGCTTCCATATTTTACTACTGTTTCACTGTCAATACTTCCACTTGGCGTATATGTTTTAGGATCAATATCTGCATATACATTGGTACTTACTATTATAAATGGTACTGCTAATAATATAACTATAAATAATAATTTTTTTACTATTTTCTTCATATTATGCGCCTCCCATCTACAAAATATATAATTGACAAAAAAACTCATTTTTGTACCTATATTCTAATTTTACTACATTAATTTACTTTAGTCAAATATTTTTTCGCAATTTCGTTTATATCCCTTCCATCTGCAGCTACACCACATTTTTCTTTTGCTAATTTCATAACTTTTCCCATGTCTTTCATGCTTGATGCACCTGTTTCTTCTATTATTTGACTTATTATTTTTTCTAGCTCTTCTTTTTCCATTTTTTTAGGTAGATATTCGTTTAATACATTTAT
>ENA-OURV01002032-OURV01002032.1-human-gut-metagenome-genome-assembly--contig:-NODE-2032-length-14867-cov-2.971307_pt1 | contig 14867 bp, 5 predicted proteins | sample MGYA00242141_ERZ509072 | MGnify/ENA primary metagenome ERZ509072 (study PRJEB26280, sample SAMEA2338763) | human gut metagenome | biome: human gut; feature: human-associated habitat; material: faeces... | reverse complement strand
TGAACAGATAATCCGAAACGCTGCCGTTCAGCGCTCCCGTAGCAAGACAGGCAAGCATGGTCTCGACGCCGGAATCGCCGTAATAAACCAGAAAATAATACTGAGTCTGTTTGCCCGTCGAGTCGGTGTAAACCGCGTCTACGGTAAACTCGGCTCCTCCGACGGACTGAAATTCGAGTTTGCCGCCCTTGCCGTCCTCTAAAACGGTGTACTTGCCGTCAAAGCGCATATATGTTCTCGTGACGTTGTCTGCGGGGTCGGTATAGGTTATGCTGCCGTCCTCCTCGTCGAACTCCTCCGCTACAAAGCCGTAAGCATTTGCTTCCGAAGAGTCCGACGGCGTGTAGGTGTAAATTTTTTGCGAACTTTCGTCATAGCTGTAAAACATTGCGGAAGCGTTGTTGAACAGCACCACTCCGTTTGAATAAAAGACGATTGAGGCGAAATCGCTTGCGTAGTAAGTCGCGGAAAAGCTCGACCTTGACACCTGTCCGTCCGCACAGATTTCGTACAGCGCAGAGCTGCCCGTTTCCGACTCGAAATAGAAAAGTCCGTCGCTTAAAACCGTGTATCTTCCCGTTTCGGAGCGTCCGTCCGAATTGTATCGCAAAGCGTTGCCCGTTTCGTCCAGTCTGACAACCGAAAGGTCGTCGCAGTCGAGATACGCGCCCGCAATTTTGTCCGAATAGAACAGAAAAGCGTAATACTCGTTTCCGTCGGCGGCAAACAACCCCGTTTCGCCCACGTACTCGCCGCCGTCGAAGGCAATCGTATACAAACCGTTTGCAAACGTGTAGACGGCTTGAATTTCCGAGTCGTCGGACTTTTTCAGCGTTGCGTTGCCGTGTCCGTCAAAAACAATCACCTCGCCGTCGGGGATATTGTTTTCCACTTTGAGATAAGCCCCCTCTTCTAGCCCTCTGATGCTGAACGAATTGTCCGAGCCGTTCAAATCAAAAACGCGCTCCTCTCCGTTTATCGACATGGCGACGGCTTTTTCGTTTTCGTCCAGCACGTTGAGCGCCGCGACGTAATAGCCGAAAAATTCGTTTTCGGTGTCCCAATATCTCGCCGTGTGCGTTGCGCCGTCAAGCTGCAGCGTGCTGCTGTCGGCTGCCGTAAAAGACGAATCGGGAGCGCAAACGCGGAAATACGAGTCAATCAGCGTAAATTCGAAGGTAAAATCTCCTTCCGTTGCCTTAAAGGTGTAAACCGTCTGCTTAAACCTGTCGAAGGCAACCGTTTCGCGGGAAGCGAACGTGCCCTTTATGTTGTTTTCACCCTCGACGTAAACCAATATCGCTTTTCCGTCGTCATCCTTTTCGTCGGTGAGCTGCAATTCCGCAAGGGAGGTTGCTTGACTGTCGTCGGACAGCTCGTCGTATTTGCCGAACATTATCACCTCGTCAAGCTCGAAATAATGAAAATAAACTGCGGAAGACGACGCGCTGACGACAAATTTAAACGTTTTTTCCTCGGAGCGGAAGGTGTAAACGCCGAACACCGCACCCGCCGTGTCCACCGTTTCAAGCGTATAGAATCCGTACACCGTTACCGAAACGCCGTCGATTTTTTCGGTAAACGCCGCTTCGTATCCGTCGCCGTACTTTACTCCGTTTACGGTAAGCATGGACGACGAAACGGTCGAACCGTTTTTCTTCATGAGCAGCACCGCAGGCTCGTAAGCAAGCCGCACAAACGTGCCGTTTTGCTCGTCGATACGGAAATAAATATAACTTTCGCCGTTGCCCAGCTTTATGAAATCCGGTCCCTGACTAAACACGCCGGACACGACGTTTCCGTCCGCGTCCTCGAAAACGGCAAAGCAGGAAACGATTGTCAGCTTGGCGCCCTCTCCGTCCAAATAAATCGTCGAATAGTCCGTCGTTTCCTCTCCGTCGTCGGAGCCTACCACGTAATACACGTCGTAAGAAGTGGAATGTGTGTCAAAATTTACAAGCAGTGCGGCAAAACGGTTGACCGACCAATCGGCGGTCTGCTCCGTCACGGTGTAAAGATAAAAGCCGTCCTTGCTTTGTATAACTCCCGAAGAAGTCATTTCCGTATTTCCCTGCGCGTTCTGCTCGTACATTGCCGCAGTTCCGTCGCCGTTGACTACAAGGAAGGGCACGCCGTCCAGTCTGCCGTCGTCGCTTACGTAAAGATACTCGGCGTAATCCGCGTGCTTTTCTTCAAACGTGAGAACGGCTCCCGACGCGCCCTGCTTTTCAAAAACTCTGAACACCCTTACGCTTCCCGACGACGAAACCACCCTTATCAGGCTGCCGCCCACAAGGGAGCTTTTAATCTCGTAGCTGCCGACAAAGGAATCTCCGTTTTTGACAAAAACCGCGTTTGAACAGCCGTCGGTAGTAAGCGTCGCGCCGTCTTCGCGCGTAAAAGTCGTATCAAACTCGGCGACATAAGGCTCGTAGCCCATAGTTCCGCCGTAACTGCCCGCCCTTGCGGTGAGAATTACGCTTCCGCTTGCGGTGTCGTAAAGCGTAAAGACGTCGCCGTCGATAACGTAAGCGGCGTAAGCCGTGCTGTCGGGCTGCTGCGAAACAAGGGCATAACCGAACCCGTCAAGCGTGACGACGGGATAATAAACCGCCTTGTAAGGCAGCACGCCCCAATTCGCTTCTTCTCCCCTTATTCTGAAAACATTTGTTTTTGCGCCGTTTGCAGGCTCCGTCGCCGTTCCCAGCAAAAACACAAAGCCCGTTCCGTCGGAAAAGAGAGCTTGATAATAGCCGTTTTCGTCTATAAAATACTCCCCTTCGAGATACTGTCTGTCGCCCTCTCCCGTGCGGTAAAGCTCTATGCCGTTCATGTCGTCGAGAGCGAGCGTCACGTTTCTGTCAATGCCCGTCGGCTCGAACAAAAAGTATTCGCCCTTTCTGTTGGCGTAAAAAACAAAGGTTCCGTTGTCGTTTATCCGCGCGTTAAGCACATACCCCGTCGTGGGGCTTTCAAATTGGTACCAATCCTTTTTTTCGTTGTAAGAGCCTTCAATATCCACTCCGCCGCGGCACAAAACGGCTTTGCCCGTGCCGTCGCGCATGAGAAAAATTTCGTCCTCTCCCGAAAACATATCGGTGTAGCCCTTGTTCCAGATTGCGTAGAGCACCGTGTCCTCCGCAAGCTCGAAATTTTCCTCCTCTATCGCCTCGTCAAAGTCCGAATTCGTGTAGGCGCCCCAGCCGAAAAACCTGTAACCGTCCGCCTCGAAGGGCACGGACTTAGGGAAATCTATTTCCTCCCCGTAAAGATATGTATAGGCAAGCTCCTCCTCGTTCCGTCCCGAGCCGTCGGGATAATTGGAGACAAACCAAAGCCCGTAGCTGTTTCTGTCAAATCTAAGCTCGAAAACATTTTTGGAGGAATCGGAGTCTATTACGCGGGACTGCTCCGCTCCGCCGCTCAAAGAAAAGCCTTTTACCGAAAGCTCGGGAGAAAACTCCTCTCCGATTAGGGCATAGCCCGAAGAATAGCCCTCATCGAAAGCATAGTCGGCAAGATTAAGCTCCTGCAAATATACGTTTATTTTGTACTCCGCCATGTATTTGGCTGTCAGCACAACGTCCGCCGCAGGCATTTTGTCCGACTCCGCAAGCGCTCTGCCGTTGATATACCAGCCGCCGAAGCGGTACTCACCCTTGACGGGTACAAGTCCGTCCAGCGCGGCAAGAAGCTCTTTCCCCTCGGGCAGAAAAACCGAAGCGGTTTCCATAACGCCGCCGTCAAGCTCGAAGGTGACGGCATACGTCTTTACCCATTTGGCGTAATACGTCCTGTCCTTTTCAAACACCGCCTGACCGACGGGCTGACCGACAAAGTTTTCGTCCTCATACCAGCCTTCGAGCGCGTATCCGTCGCGCATAACCGCGGGGAAATCCGCAATTTCTCCCGCTTTGCCTTCCAGCACCGTAAAATTGCCGTCATACGTCACCAATTTGAGCGTTACCTTGCTTTCGCAGCCCGCAAGCAGCGCGCACGCAAGCAGCAACGCCAATGCGACAATCAAAAATGCCGTACATTTGCTCCTTCTTTTCATTTTTTCTTACCTCCGTCTGAAAAGTGAATTGTATAGTTTTATGCTTCGGATTGTTCCGCAGCAGTATCCGTTTCATTTTCCGAATCGGTCGCGGCTGTTTTCCACACCGCAACCGCAAGCGCGCCCTGCGGCAAATCCGCCGTAAGTGACGCGTCAAAGGTTTTTTGTCCCTCCGCCGTACTTACCGTCCAACAGTAGAATCGGTATCCCTCTCTGTAAGGTGCGGAAAATCCGTTCCTTGCCGTTTTGTTTTCAATTGACGACTCGCTTACCGTAAACGACAGCACGTAATCGCCGTTTTCGGACAAATCGCAGCCCCACACTACGGGACGATAGCCCGAGTTCCAGCGGGCGCTCCACTTTTCCCCCGCGTTTTCGCCCTCGCAGTAAAGCGTGAGAAATTTGCAGCCGTTGAACGCATGGCTGCCTATTTCTTCCACGCTTTGTCTGAGTGTAACCGATTTAAGCGACGCGCAGCTTCTGAACGCGTAGCTGCCCAAGCTGCGCAACGACGCGGGCAGAACAACGCTTTCAAGCAAATTGCAGGAGTAAAAGGCATATTCGCCTATTCTTTCGACGCTGCCGCCCATTGTCACCGAAGCAAGCGACGCGCATTTGTAAAAGGTTTTGTCGCCGATTTCTTTGAGACTGTCGGGCAGAACAATGCTTTCGAGCGCGGCGCAATTGTAAAACGCGCCCTCTCCGAGTCGGGTCAGATTTGCGCCCAACGCAACCGAAACAAGCGACGAACAGCCGGAAAACGCCTTTTCTCCTATGTCGAAAACGGAAGACGGGACGGAAAACGAACCGAGCGACGCACAGTTTGCAAACGCATAGTCCGACACGGTTTCCAGCCGCGCGGACTGTCCGAAGCTCACTTCGATGAGGTTTCCGCAGCCGTAAAAGGCATACGCTCCGATTTCTTTCACGTAATCGGGAATTTTCGCCACCACAACTCCGCTTTTGTAAAACGCGGAGCGTCCGATTTTTTCCACTTCGAGCGGAATGTCTACCTGCTTCAAGCTCGAACATTTGTAGAAGGTGTAGTCGCTTATTTCAAGGAGATTGCTCGCCAATACGTCCATGTACACCCTCGAAAGAGACGAACACTCGTAAAACGCGCCGTAGCCTATGTATTTTACGCTGTCGGGCACCGTCACCGCGCCTAAACCCGTCTTTTTGTAAAAGGCGTAATCGGATATACCGACCGTTCCGTCGGCTATGGTTATGCTCACGCTTTCCTGCCCGTCCTTAAAGCCCACTACCCAGTTGCCGACGTAAATCAATCCGCTGTCTACGGCATTCCACGCCGCAGTGTTGTAAAAGGCGTAGGTGCCTATGGATTCTACCGACGAAGGCAGTCTGACGTCGCCCATATACGCCTTGTTGCCCAAATCGGTGCAGCGCGCGAAAGCATAGCTTTCTATGTTTTTAAGGCTGCTGCCGAGAGAAAAATAGCCCCTGCCCAGCACCTTGCAGCCGTCGAAAGCGTATCTGCCTATGCGCTCCACGCCGTTCCCAGCGTCAAGGGACATAAGCTCTGTGCATCTGTAAAAGGCGTAGTCTCCGATAAACCTGACGGAATCGGGAATCACGGCTTCCGTGATTGCGCGCCCCGCAAATGTCATGTCGGCGATTCCGCGCGTGCCCGCCAAAAGATTAAGCTCCGAAAGCGTCGCGCTGCAAGAAACAGCCCACCCGTCGGCGTAAACTATGCCGCTTGCGCTTTGACTCAAAGCGGTAGAATCGAAAGCCAACGCCCCTATTTGCTTAACGCCCGAGCCGATAACCACGTCCGACAGGGACTGACACCCGAAAAACGCCTGTTCGCCGATTGAAACGACGCTGTCGGGCGTTTCGAAACAAGCCAGCTTGACGCAGCCGTTGAAGGCGTTTGCTCCGATAGCGGACAGTCTTTGGTTTAAGGCAAAGCTTTTTAAAGACACGCAGGAGGCAAACGCTCCCTCTCCTATGCTGTCGACTGCGGCGCCGAGCGTCACGCTTTCAAGCAGATCGCAGCCGTAAAAGGACTTTTCGCCCAGCGTGCGCACGCTGTCCGGCACCTTAAGCTCGGAAAGCTTGTCGCAATCGGAAAACGCAGACGCCGCCACAGAAAGGATACCGCCGCCCAAATCGACGGACGTCATGTTTCTGCAATACTGAAAAGAACTCTTTTTCACTTCTTTGAGACTGTCGGGCAATTTTATGCTCTGCAATGCGCGGCAGCCCTGAAAAGCGTGCTCTCCAAGCTCGCTTAACCCGTCGGGCAGCGTCACGGATTGGAGATTGGAGCAGTTGGTGAAAGCGTAGTCTCCGATTTCCCTGACGTTTTTGCCGACGACTATGCTTTTGACTCCGCTTGACGAGTAAAACGCCTTTTCCGCTATGCTCGTCACAGGCTTGCCCCGATAAACGTCGCCTATTTCTATATCTCCTCTCGCGCTTCCCACACGGGTAACCTCGTATTCGGTGTTGGCGTTTGTCAACGTGTAGACAAGCCCGTTTTCGTAAGGCTTGGTAAACACAAAGGCGTCCGACCATTTGGAGTCTCCCGTCTGTCCCAACGCGTCGGTTGCTTTCACTCTGATTTTGTAGCTGCCCTCTTCGAGTCCTTCGAGCGAATAAGAGGTTTTGCTGCTTACGTATTCCCTGCCGTCTATTTCCACTATGTAGGTCGTGGACGCCGTTGCGTTTTCGACGGGCGACCAGGACAATACCCAATCGGTTTCGTTTACCTTCAAATCCGACGGTCTGCCAAGCCCTCCCGAACAGCCCGCCAGCGCAAGCATACAAAAAATCAAAATCAAAAGATAAGGCGCTCTAAGTTTTTTCATCATTTTTTCCTCGCTTCGTTTCGATTTGAAGAGTCGTTTGCGTCCCGCAGTTTTTCTCTGCGCTCTCTTATCAGCTCGTGCGGCCATTTCCATTTGAATTTTCTTGCCGCTATGTCAAGCAGGAACAGGCAAAGAGCCGTTATTATAAACAGGAAGCGCGGGTCGAAGCTTTTTTCCAGAGTTTCCTTAAACCCCTGAAAGACCGTTACCGCGTCCTTTTCCGACAAAAGCTCGTATTTGCCGTTTCCCGATACGGCGATTGCTTCCATCACCTCGGCTCCGTCCGTGTCGCTTGCAAGCAAATTAAACTCCTCCGAATAGGAAAAGGTTTTGTAAACCACGCACGGATTGCCCGAAGGCGCGTTGTCGGCGCCTTTTTTCTGCACCGTTATTCTGTACACGCCCGCCTCCGCGGCAAACAAAGTTGCGCGGCTGTATTTTTCCTCCGCCAAAGGCGCGGTAAGCTGCGCGGACGCGTCCGAGGAGGTCATATTTTCCAGCAACACCTCCACGCTTTCCCCCTCTTTAAGCTCGATTTTGGGGTAAATGCTTATCTGAGTGGTATAGTTTTCCTCTCTTAAAACCACGTCGAGATTTTTCGGACGAATGTCCTCAGTCGGAAACAGCTTGTTTATTACGCTCAGCAGAAATTCCGAGCCCTTGCCTTCCGCGCTCAGAAAATCCGCCGACCAAGTGCCGTCAAGGTCGCACATAAAGCTGCCAACCGTCCCGTTGCCGTATTTCCACTGCGCGTAAACGGGCACGTTGTACTCTCCAGAAAGCACCAGCTCCGCATCGTCTTTTTTCTTTGTTCCGTAAAAGCCGTAAAGCGCCGGCATTTCCTCCTGCGATATGACTGTCGCGTAATAGGAATCGGGGTTTATATTCGGCACAAATTCCCTGAATTCCACCTCTTTTATTTCGGGTATGCGTATGTCGTCTTTAAGCACGCCCGTCAAATCCGTCGCGTCCGCATTGTACGCTTTGCCGCCGCCAACCTTCGCCGCTTCGTTGAGCTGCTCCATAGACGCGCTTGTCGCCTTTATCGCGATAAAGGAATATGTAACTCCAAGACTGTTGAAATGCTCCACTCTGCTTACGTAGTCCTCATAATCCGCCGCCCCTCCGTCGGTTATCATGACGACGTGCATTTTTTCGATTCTTCCGCTCGTGTACAAGGCTCTCAAAGCCATGCCCGCATGATTGACCGCCGGCGTAAACAGCGTTCCGCCGCCCTTTTCCACGCCGTAAATGGCTTCTATGATTTCGTCCTGACGCGTCATGGGCAAAAGCGATGCGTCCTCGGTATAGTCGTCGCTCAAAGTCATAACCCCGCAGTAATCCCTTTCGTTCAGACAGGTGTAATCTCTGACCATGCTGACCGCCGCGTTTTTTGCGGCGTCGATTTTCTGAACCGTGCCGACGTCCGTACCCGAAGACATACTGCCCGAAACGTCTATGACTATCATCATGCCGAGAGGCGGCGTATAGTCTATCGCCTCGACGGGCAACATACGCTGCAAAAGCGTGCCCGCCATATCCTCTCTGTTGTAGGCGTGCGCCTTTTCGGAGTCGCCGCCCTCGCTTCCGCCCACGGTGAACAGTCCGCCGCCCGCCTCGTAAACGTAACGGTTGAGTATCTCGTCAAAGCCCTCGGGCAGGTCGGAGTTGGCTATGTTGTTGAGTATTACCTCGTCAAAGGCGCACAGCTCGTCAAGCGTCTTGGGCAAGCTGCTTTCGTCGGGACGAACCGTCGTCACCTCGTAGCCCTCCAACAGCGCGCAAATCTCTTGGGAAATACCCTCGCTGCTCTCCACAATGAGCACCTTGTCGAAAAGATTTAGATACATATAGGAATAAAGCTCGTTGTTTTGCGAAACGGCATCTGCGTCGGCGTCTACCCTGAACCGCAGCGCGTGCAGCCCCTCCTCTTCAAGCGAATGGGGAATTGCGATATCCTGCACGCCCTCCCTGACGGAAGCGGACACGCTTTGACACTCCTCACCGTTGTCGAACAACGTCACCGTGACGGGCGTTTCGCCTTTTCTCGAGCTTGCAACGGAAAGAGTAATTTCAAACTGCTCGCCTCTCAAAATATTGCTGTCCGGCAGCCCCACCGAGAGCGCCTGAACCTCGTCCTCTCCCGACAGGGAGCCGCACAGAACGCTGTCTATGCGCGTGCCCTCCGCAACAATCGATTTGACAACGGAGGAGGCTTTTCCGTCCGTTTCCACGCCGTCGCTCAAAAGCACTATCTTTGCGGATTCGGGATGGGTAAGCATATCCCTTGCAAAAACCAACGCCGACGAAATGTCCGTCGCAGTGACGTCCGGCTGCAAGGAGTTTTGATACAGATTGAAAGCGTTGCGCAAGTCGTCGGTAAGAGGCACCGCGCACACGGGCTTCAAGCCGAAGGTGACTATGCCGAGGCTGTAAACGTCGGTGTTGGTCATTTCTATGACGCTGCGCACGAAATCGTCCTTCGCCTGTTTTTCTTCGGCGGTGCTGTAAGAAGCGTCCACCACCAGCACAAGCTCGTTTTCCGAGTTGTGCACCTCGTAATCGAATGTCATGCCCGACAGCACGAAAATACACAGGACAAGCGCAGTCAGGTGCAGCACGACGGAGGAAATTCTGTTTCTTGTTTTTCTGAATTTTTTCGACAGCTTGAAGTAAGGCAGAAGCGTAAGAAGCACGGCGGGCACAATAAGCAGCAGCAGCCATGCGCAGGAAAAATTCACTTGTAAATTCAACATTTTTCAGCCTCCACGGTCACAGCCCTTCAATCGAGTGCAGCGCCCACTCCAAAAACATAAGCGCGACGATTGCCGCGGCAAACCAGACAAGCAAATCCTCTATGATTTCCTGCGCGGCGTTTGCGGCAAAGGGAACGCTCAAAACGTCCTCCCGCGTTATGTCGCTTTGCGACGCGGCAACCTTGGCGTAAAATTTTTCTTCCACGATTTCTCCCGAAATGAGCTGTTGACGCAGGGTGTAGGTTCCGAAGCTTTCTACGTACAGCTTTGCGGGAAACTCCCCGAAGAGCAGCTCCGTGCCGTCAGGGGCGGTAACAATCAAATCTCTGCCCCTCGCGTTTACCTCTATCGTGTCGTAAACGTCGCACAAATCCTCCGTCAAGGTAGACGGCAGGTAATAATTGAACATATTGTAAATGAGAATGGGATAATACACGCTGAGCGCCAAAGTGGACATATTGAGACTGAAAGTCATCACGGCGATTTTTGAATCGGCTTCGTTTCTTGCAAAGAACACGGGATTGCCCTCGTAATACATCAGCACGTCGTATCTTTCCAGACTTGCTTCGTCCACCTGCGAATATTGGGTTACCTTTATTCCCTCGACGTCCATATAGCGCACCAGAGGATGCTCGCCGTCTCCGATAGCAAGAGACGCGCCGTCTCCGTCGTAATCGGTCACCTGCACGTTTCTTCTCACAATCGAGAAGCCCGCGTCCGCCGAGCTGTCGGGATTGACCAAAAAAATTATTCCGTCCTTTGGCAGAACTTTGGGCACGGTGTGCTCGAATATGTAAAAATCAAATCCCTCGGTTGCAGGCGTATCCTTGCCCTTGACCTCGGTTATTTCTATATTCCAGCTGCCGAAAGTCTTTTCCTTGAGCGTCCTCAACACGCCGCCGAAAAAGACGTTTGACGCCGTGCTGTAATACTGAATCTTTACCGTCGGCCTTAATCCGCCGTAAATGAAAAACTCGTTGTCCAGCAAAAGCGAATCCGCTTCGTCAATATGTATATACGCCTCGTCGAAAGAGTAAATTCTTTCGTTTTCGGTGAGAAGCACGGGAATCACGTCCTGTCCGAGATTGCGCGCGGCGGAGGTGTAAACTATTTTGGTCGGAATGCCGTCCAGTCCGTTTACCGTCTGCACGGGGAGAGTTATTTTTTCTCCCTTTCCGTTTACGTTGCCCACCTCGCAGAACACCTCGAAAGCCTTGTCCAAGCCGTAACACGCAACCTCTATTTCAAAGGTATAAAAGTTGTCTTCGAGTCTCGCCGACGCGCTCAGCACGGCTACGTTCCACTCGTATCGGTCGGAAACGTCCACGATTGTCACGTTTTCGGCGTCGTTGACGTAGGTCGTGCCCGTCAAAAGCAGAATTTCGGAATCGGCGTTGTAGCGCAGCGTTTCCTCCGCCAAAAGCATGGCTCCGTCCACGTCTCCCTCGCACAGAGAACACTGCATTCCGTTTATGTATGCGTCTATTTCCGACAGCTCTCCCGCGCCCGCGCGCCTAACCACGTACGACGCTTTTTCTCCCGCAAGAATAACGGTTACCGTTCCGTTGTCTTTTAAGGTTTCGTCCGCGATTTCGCGCGTTTTTTTCAACGCCCTGTCAAAGCGCGTGTCGTCGGAGCTCTCGCAGGAAGCGAGCATGCTCGCGGAAGCGTCCACGATTATTATTTTTTCGTTCTGTCCGACGCTTGTCTCGGCAACGACCGCGGGCTTTGACAAAATCAAAGCGGCGGCTATGCAAATCAGCACCTGACAAAGCAGAATAAGCAGATTTCTCAGCTTGTTTATCGGGATTTTTTTCTTTCTGTATTTAAGGCTTAATTTCCATATATAAGTGCTTGAAACAAATTTCTGCTGATAATTGGGCTTCAATATGTAAATAATCAACAAAATCAACAGCCCGATTAAGCCCAGCAAGCCTATTGGAACCAATAAATCCATAATGTCTCACCTTGTCCGTTTTTATTTTCAAAGTCTCAGCTTTTTTTCGCGTAAAGCGGGGAGCGTTTCGCGCTCCCCGCCGCAAGAATCTTTCAATCTTAATGAGAAGCAGCCCTCTTTTATTCGATTGTTCCGTAGTACGACTCGATAAATTCCCTCAAATCGTCGGGTATTTCGCCGTCGTTTTCCAGAATTTCCTCTGCCAACGCCAGATATTCTTCCAATCTGTCGCCGTAGTACTGGTCGCCGTCTATGACCTTGTTGGAGTCCTGATACTCTCCGCCCTTGCCGTCGCCGTCTTTGCTTTCGCCGTCGCCGTCCGTTTGCTGCTGCTCTTGCTCCTGCTCCTCGCCGTCGGAGGGTTGGTCCTGAGCCTGATCCTGCTCCTGCTGTTGCTCGTCTCCTTCGCCGCCGTTGCCGTCCTGCTCGGACTCTTCAAGCTCCGTGAACACGGCAAAATAGGTTATTATTACGTTGCCGTCCTCGTCCACCTCGGAAAACTCTCCGTCGGGCATTACCTCCTTGTCATGTCTGTAAGGCTCCTCGCTGCCGTCCGACCAGCACAGAAAAGCCCAGCCGTCTTCGGCAACAGCCAGCACAGGCTCCGCGTCTCCGCCTTTTAGCACAAGCTGATCCGCGTTGCCCTCGATTTCTCCCGCTCCCTCGACTTCGTAAATAATCGTATAAAAAACCTCGGGATTGAAAATAGGCTCCACTATGCCGGGCAAATCTCTGATAATGCCCTTTGCGCTGAGCGCGCTCGCGGTGGTCGCGGCACCGGCAGTCAACAGCATCACGCAGGCAACGATTATGCTTGCCGCGGATACGACTATTTTTAAGCTTCCAGATTTGACGCTTTTAAGCTTTGCCGCAGCGTCCTGTCTTTGCTTTTTGGCGAAAAAGTCCTCCTTTTTCTCATATTCCGTCATGGTGATAACTCTTTCTTCAAGTCCCAGCCCGTCTACGCGCCGCGCGACGTCCTTAAACGTGGGGCGGAATTTAAGGAAATACAGCAAAGCCGACGAAGCCGCCCAAACCGCGACGAAAACGCCGAGGGACACGCACAAAACGAGTTTCAAACTCTTTACTCCCAGACACCAGGTCGCAAGCGCGGCGACGGCGTTTGCGCCAAACGCAAAAACCGCGCCCCAGACAATCGATTTCAACCATGCTTCTTTGGATAATCTTTTGCGATATTCGGACAATAAATTTTTTACCGACATTTTTTTATCTCCTTTATTTCAAGTCAAGCCGCCCGTAGCAAGCGGCTTAGGCGGAACGGGCAAGCAAGCAGTCCGCCCCGCCTTTCCCCTTTAAGCCTCTGCCTCCGTTTCGGCAGATTTCCAGTAAATCGTTGCTTTCATATCTCTGTTCCAACCCTCCGTCCAGTCGCAGTCCTCCTCCGACATGTCAATGCGAATCACCTGCTCCTCCGTCCAGCCGGCAAACGCGCCTTCGCCCACGCTCATTGCGCCCGACGGTAGCATATGGCATGTTAAAGCGCCTGGCGAATCGCGCAAGGTTGGGACAGCCACATACAAGGTGAAGTCGATAGATTTTGATAAAGGCAATGCCGTAATTGAGATGATTCCGGACAATGCCGATATCGAACCACAAACAATGAACCTAAGTGCGGCGGGAGTGGTTCCCGTCAAATAATTGAAAATAATTCTTTAAAAAACCCCAAAAAGTGTTAACGTCCATTTAACAAATTATAAATACAGCGAATATGAAAATAAAGACAACCCAACGAAAAGCGGCATTTGTCGCGGCGATAATAGCTTCCGCCGTGACGGCAAGCTTTAGCTATGCCAAGCCGGACCAGACCCAAGAGAAAATCCGTCTTATGGTTGCGGCCGTACAGGCGCGTGACGCGGGCGATCTTAAATCTTCAAAGCAATCGCTTGAAGAGTTATTGAAGATTGCGCCCAATGACGAAGGCGTACAGCGCATGCTTGCCGACGTGAATAAGGACATTGAACGTCAGGCAAAAGGCGAAGCTCCCGTGCTTGTTGGCGCAAAACCTGCCAAAGAAGCTGGAGCTGAAGATGCCGAGGTTGCAAAGGATGGCGAAGCAGCGAAGGTTGAACCTGTTGATGCGGCGATGTCCGACGCACTGCGTAAGCAGCAGCTGCAAGTTATAGCGGCGTTTGATCTGATAGATGAAGCGTACGATCTAATGGACGCTGGCAATTGGGATGAAGCCTCCAAGAAATTGGCTTTTGCACAGGAAAAACTTCCCGAAGAATCTTATTCTCCGGTAGCTGACGAGGCTCGTTCTGAACTCAATAGAGCGAAAGCTGCAATGGCGAAGTCCCGCGCTAAGATTGCGATGTCTGAAAGAGACACAGCTGCCGCAAAATCCTATGCCGCTGAATATGCTGCGGCTGAAGAAAGCAAAGACGCCGGCGCAGCATTTGTCGAAGAAGTTGAAGAATTTACAGCCAATCCTTACAACAATTCGATATCTGACATAAGCCCGGATTACGCAACTCGCCAGAACAAGATAGAAAATCTCTTGGAAAAAGGTCGCAGGCAATATCTTTATGGCGACTATCAGGGAGCTCGCGCTACCTTCCGCCAGATTGAAACGCTCGATGCCGACAATATACAGGCAAAAGCGTATCAGCGCTTGATCTCTGAAAAGCTTGCTGACCGCGGCCGCCTAACTTATCTGGCAACCCGCGAAGCGATGATGGACGAAGTAAGCAAGGCGTGGCAGCGCCCGCAAGTTTACACCGGCACGACAGTTGATAGAGGCGGCGCGAGAGCCGATTCTATCATCGACAAAAAACTGGCCGAAATCATAATCCCGAATGTAAGCTTCCCCGCTCCCGGCGTGACACTCGCCCAGGCAATAAACACACTTTCTATATTGTCTGTTGAATACGATAAGTCAAACGACGCGAAGAAGGGTGTTAACATAGTTCTTTTCGGCGATAACGCTTCTGAAGCAAAGCCGGTAGTTCTCACACTCCGCGACCTCTCCCTCGGTCAAATACTCGACTGGGTCACCCAGCAAGCCGGCTTCCAATACGATATTGAAAAGGATACAATCGTAGTCCGCAAAGCAATGGACAACAGTGTCGCTTCAATGGACACTCTCGACTTCCCGCTCCCGACTTCGACTGTTATGCGTATGATAGGCTTTAAGGCTGCGGTTGGCGAATCCGGCGATTCGGACAATCCCTTCGGCGGCAGCGGCGGCGGCTTCGGCCATTTTCAGGCTGAGCACCACGCTGCGCTGCTGCGTGTCGAGGGTC
>ENA-OURV01002031-OURV01002031.1-human-gut-metagenome-genome-assembly--contig:-NODE-2031-length-14884-cov-3.154360_pt1 | contig 14884 bp, 9 predicted proteins | sample MGYA00242141_ERZ509072 | MGnify/ENA primary metagenome ERZ509072 (study PRJEB26280, sample SAMEA2338763) | human gut metagenome | biome: human gut; feature: human-associated habitat; material: faeces... | reverse complement strand
GGGATATCAGAACGCAGGACGTGAGCCGTACCTGTACTTTTACCGCGACCGCGATGCCAAAGAGATTGATGTCATTATGGAGGGCGACGGCAAGCTCTGCCCCCTGGAGATCAAGAAAACTGCCACTCCCGACAAGCGTATCATTCGCACATTCGGCGTGATTGATAAATCCCCTCTGCAACTTGGCACAGGTGCTGTTCTCTGCATGGCAGAGCAATTTGGAGCATTTGACAGGGATAACCTTATCGTGCCCATTTGGGCGATATAATAACAGAATATGCTGTTTGGAGAGAAGCCGAGCTTTGAGGAGATAATGCAGGGGATAGAAGAGTTAGAAACAGAAATAAATTTGAGAAGAGAGTAAAGATGGAAAAGAATAACATTGATATAAAAGAAAACTATATCTATCAATTAGATTCCAAGTTGCTTGCTATTCTGCTTCTCGACAAAAGCTCGGGCAAGAATATCATCTGGGCAACCGATAATTATGTTGATAGAGGCATCGGATATCGAAGTAACGATGAAATCATGATTGATAGCATAACGCATCGTAACGGCAGTGTTATCAAGCCACGGACGACAAAATCAAAAAAAGAACAATCGATCCGTGTCCGTGAAAAAGCGGAGGTTTTCACTCCGTCCTGGGTGTGTAACAATCAAAATAATCTTGTTGACAACGCATGGTTCGGCAAAGAAAATGTATTTAACACAGAAAGCGGTCATACATGGATCACAACGGCAGAAAAAATCACTTTTCCGGCAGGTAAGACATGGCAGGATTATGTAAGAGCCAACCGCATGGAGATTTCCTGCGGTGAGGCGCCATACCTTGCAAGCCGATATGATACCGTTACGGGAAAATGGATCGAAGTGCGCGACAGAATCGGCATTCTGGATCGCAAAATTCGCATCATCAACGAAAATGTGGAAAGTGAGCAGGACTGGGTGAAATGGGTGATCAAAGCCTTTCAGTCAGTCTACGGATTTGAGTGGCAGGGCGACAGCTTGCTGATCGCACGGGAAAATCTCCTGTTCTCATTCATCGATTACTATGTTGATCGTTTTACAGTATATCCGATAAACGAATACCTGATAAAGATTGCGAAGATTCTTTCGTGGAATATTTGGCAGATGGATGGGCTGAAATATGTGATTCCAAACTCCTGCAAACCTGTTGAAAACCTTCAACTCACGCTTTTTGATGAAAAAGTTGATCCAGAACCCTGTCCGGGTTGCCAGAAAAATAATAACTCGCTTCATACCGGCATATATTGCAGGATTATGGATTGGAGTCACGAGCATTCCGTAAGATTTATTGACCTGATTGAGAGGAGCAAAAAACATGGAAAAGTTTGATTGTACCTATAAATACAAACTCATATATGTTTTCAGTATGCCTTATGACACTCATAAAGGGCTTTTGAAAATCGGTGAGGCGACACTGACCACGGATACGAAACCCGAATACCTGACACCGAATTGTCGCGAACTCAATCAGGCTGCTATTTCCCGCATCAAGGGATATACGGCAACTGCCAGTGTAAACTTCAAACTGGAATACACTGAGCTTGCTGTTTTGCAAAAAGACGGTTACACATTCACCTTTAAGGACAAAGATGTGCATAAAGTTTTGATGAACTCCGGTGTCCATAAGGTTCAACCGAATGGTGCAACGGGCGAAGAATGGTTTGCTACCTCACTGGATATAGCAATCAATGCCATCAAAGCAGTAAAAGAGGGCAAGTCCACGCTTTCTTCAGCCGAGAAATCACCGGCGGAGCAAACTGTTACCCAAATTGACTTTCGTGACGAGCAGGAAGCAGCCATTGAACAGACTATCAAGGCATTCAAAAAAGACAATGAAATGCTGTGGTATGCCAAAATGCGTTTCGGCAAAACGCTGACAGCCCTTGAAGTCGTGCGTCGTTCACAGTACCGCCGTGTGATCATCGTCACGCATCGTCCTGTCGTCAGCGACGGGTGGAGCACGGATTTTGAGAAAATCTTTTATCCGGGATCGTCCGCACATGACTATTCCTTTGAACTGAAAACAAATGATTCCGCTTACACATATGATGAGAAGATCGACCTTGAAAATGATCTCAAAATCAGTCGGCTCGATAAAAACGGTAACTATTTTCTATACTTTGCGTCGATTCAGGACCTGCGTGGCTCCATGCGTGTCGGCGGTAAATTCAATAAGAACAACGCTGTATTTGACCTTGATTGGGACCTCATCATCGTTGACGAAGCCCATGAGGGCACACAGACCGAACTGGGCGATCAAGTCATAAAGCAGTTACGCAAAGCGAGCACCAAAGTGCTGGCTTTGTCCGGCACGCCGTTCAATCTGCTCGATAAGTTCGGTGAAGACAACGTCTATACCTGGGACTATGTCATGGAGCAGAAGAAAAAGGCAGAGTGGGACGCGGAGCATTACGGTGACCACAACCCCTATGCCGATCTTCCGCAGATGCATATCTATACCTACGATCTCGGCGAAAAACTGAAAAAATATGTCTCGGACGAATACGATACCAAAGCATTCAATTTCCGTGAGTTCTTCCGTGTATGGTCAAGGGGACCGCACGGCAAGCGTGAGATTCCGCAAGGTGCTGTTGAGGGCAATTTCGTACACGAGGCGGATGTCCGTTCTTTCCTTGATCTGATGGCAAAAGAGGACAAGGACAGCATCTATCCCTTCTCTACCGATGCCTACCGCAATATGTTCCGCCATACATTGTGGATGGTGCCCGGTGTCAAAGAGGCAAAGGCACTCAGCGAAATGCTCCGCCATCACCCGGTGTTTATGCATTTCGGCATTGCCAATGTCGCCGGAGAGGGTGATACTTACGAGGAAGACCACGCAAAGGACGCGCTGGAGCTTGTCCGCAAAACCATCCGTGAAAATAAGTATTCCATCACGCTTTCCTGCGGAAAACTGACCACTGGCGTGACCGTTCCGGAGTGGACGGCGGTACTGATGCTTTCCGGCTCCTATTCCACAGCTGCTTCTCAGTATATGCAGACCATTTTCCGTGTGCAGTCTGCCGGATGTATTGACGGCAAGCAGAAAACCGATTGTTATGTTTTCGATTTTGCCCCTGACAGAACGCTGAAAGTCCTGACCGAAACCGTGCATCTTTCCCGAAAGCCCGGTAAGAATGAAAAGAAACGCCGTGAGGTGATGACAGAATTTCTGAACTACTGCCCGGTCATTGCAATTGCCGGCTCCAGAATGACCAAATACAGCGTCAACTCCATGATGGAGCAGGTCAAGCAGATTTATGCGGAGCGAGCGGTCAACAGCGGTTTTGAGGATGAATCGATTTATAACGATGAGCTTCTGAAGCTTGACGATATCGATGCTTCTAAATTCAATGCGTTGAAAGATATTATCGGCGCCTCCAAGGCGCAGAAGAAAAAAGACAGCGTCGTTGTCAACGGTCAGGGACTTACCGATGAGCAGATCGCTCACATTGACGACGGTGATGATGACCCTGTCACACCTCCGACTCCGCCCACACCCGAAGAAATAGCCGAAAGGCTGAAAAAGAAGCAGGCAAAAGAAGCCCGCAAAAAAGCCATCGATATTCTCCGAGGCATTTCCATCCGTATGCCGCTGATGATCTACGGTGCCAATGTGCCGATTGACGAGGATATCGATATAGACCGCTTTGTAGAACTGGTGGACGATACCTCATGGGCGGAATTTATGCCCAAAGGCGTGACCAAAAAGCTGTTTGCGGACTTCACGAAATATTACGACCGTGATGTATTCATAGCGGCGGGCAAGCGGATCCGCAAACTGGCGGCAGCGGCAGATAAGGAAACGCCGACGAGGCGTGTGAAATTGATAGCCGAGATCTTCCGTCACTTCAAGAACCCCGATAAGGAGACTGTGCTGACGCCGTGGCGCGTGGTCAATATGCATATGAGCGACACTTTGGGCGGTTGGTGCTTCTTCAATGAACAGTTTGAGGACGACACACAGGAAGAAAAGCACCGCCTGGACGAGCCGCGCTTTGTGGACCAGGGCGAAGTGACAAAAGAGGTGTTCCGTGAGGATACGCATATTTTGGAGATCAACTCCAAAACGGGCCTGTATCCGCTCTATGTCGCCTATAGTGTCTACCGTCAGAAACTGGAGGATACCACCGATGATGACTGGGAGCCGCAGGAGCTCCAGACCATGTGGGAAGAGGTTCTCCGAGATAACATTTATGTCATATGTAAGACACCAATGGCAAAGTATATTACCAAACGCACGCTGACCGGCTACCACGATAATATCGTCAACGCCCACTATTTTGACGATCTTGTCAATATGCTCAAGAGCAAGCCGGAGCAGTTCAAAAAGAAGATCCTCAAGGGTAGCTATTGGGGAAAAGAGGTGAAAGAAATGAAGTTCGATGCAATCGTCGGGAATCCGCCGTATCAGGAGATTACTGGAGGCGGATCAGACCAGATAGTTGCGGCAACACAGGCAAAGCCAATTTTTCAATTGTTTGTTCAACAAGCTCAGGAACTATCCCCGAAATATATATCGATGATTACGCCGGCAAGGTGGTATGCTGGAGGAATCGGTCTAAATGAATTCCGAGAAAGAATGCTTCACAGCACTAAAATCAAAAAATTGGTTGACTATTCAAATTCAAAAGATTGTTTTCCGACGGTTGATATTGCGGGAGGTTTGTGCTATTTTCTATGGGATAGAGAGGGCGAAACCGATTGCACGATCATAAATCATGTTGGCTCTGAAGAAACAATTGCAGTTCGAAAATTGGACGAATTCGAAGATTTGTTTATCCGCTCCAATCAAGCAATTTCAATTATTCATAAAATTCGAAAAAAAGCAAATGATTTTATGGATAAATATGTCCTTCCGATTGATGCATTTGGATTTCCTTCAAAGGCAAGAGGAAATAATCATCCATTCAAAAACTCTATAACTTTAATTCATAGCCAGGGCATTGGATATGTGAAACTGGACGAAATAAAGAAAAACACAGAGTTGGTTGAAAAGTACAAGGTGACCATTGGAATTTTGGTGCCGTCAAATGGCGAAGTTGGAATCGACCCCTCCAAGGGTTTTAAATCGATTACAATGCCAAAAATTCTAAAACCATTTGAAGTCACAACATTTTCATACTTAGTTCTTGGTTGTTTTGATACAGAAGTTGAAGCGGAAAATTTTAAGTACTATATAACAAGAAAACTTCCACGCTATATGATGAGAGTTACATACTCATCCATGCATATATCTCGTTCTAACTTAATTTTTGTTCCAAAGATGGATTTTACAAAAAAATGGTCTGATGCGGAGATGTATCGTATTTTTGATCTGACAGAGAGCGAAATTGAAACTATCGAAAAAACGATGCGCTCTATGGATGAACCATCATTGTATGATCAAATGCTCTCTATGTCCTACGACGACATTATCAAACTTCTTCTGAAAAAATACGGTGTCGCCAAGCACGACTATTTCACCGACAGAGAATGTACCATCAAAAACAAACTTGTTTCCCGTACCGCCGAAGGTCTCTTCTGCCATCATATCGATGAAGATAAGGCAATCATGCTCAGCAATGACGAGTATGCCGCGCGGAATCCGTTTGAGTATCAGAAAAAGAACCGGCTTGTCTATTGCAATCTGCTGGAACACCTGTTGCTCCATGTAAAGATTGCCGAAGAACCGAGAAATCCGGATGCCAACGAAAATGAGTTGCCCGGTATCGGCGGTGCGATCAACTTCATCTGCAAACAGCTCAACGATATTTACGCCGGCAAAGAACCATCCGAGGAATGGCGTAAAATCGTGGCTTCCAAGGTGCAGGATAGCTTTGATGACTATATCCGCATCCTCCGCCACCTTTGGAGCGTCATCGAACAGAACCCGCTCTATAAAACCATCATCACCAAGCAAATGCTCTGCACCGGCTGGGACGGTAAGGTTGTGGAGAGAGTGCTGGAGGCGATGGAATCATTATAAGCGTATAATGAAGTAAGAAGGAGGATTAAGAATGAGCAATAAAAAACTTAATGGCGCTGACTATCTTTTGTTACTGCTTTATTTGGATAATAAAGCACCAATTTATGGTGCAATTCGCTTAGAGAAGATGATGTTTCTCTTTAATGAGGAAATTGCTCCACAGTTAAAAGAGACCGGGCTGGATTCAGATAAACTGCCGGAATTTATTTCCTACAATTTTGGACCTTTTTCTAAAGATGTGTATGAACAAGTTGAACTTTTCAAAGGGATAGGATTTATCCAAGTAACGGATTTGAAGGCTCATGAAGAATTGATAGAAGCCGATGATTGGGAAGAAGGCCCATTTGGTAAAAATATGAATTACTCTGGGTTTCAGTTAAATGAAGAAAAACGCTTTTACAAATACCAAATGTTAAAATTGGGAGAGGACTATGTTAATTGTAAAATTCGCCCGGAATTAACCGTAGAACAATTGGATGTACTTTTGCAATTCAAGAAAAAAATCACTTCACTTTCTCCAAAGCAAATATTGCGTTATGTATATACAAAATATCCGGACTTCACAAGCAACTCCCTGATAAAGGATGAGGTGTTTGATGATGACTGAGGGCGTTGAAGAAATACTGCGAGAGAAGTATTGTTCTTATAGAAAGGCGCGGGGCAAAAAGAAAATTTATATTGAAGTTCCCGTATTCTCGCGCTCGGTTGATTTAGTTGAATTAGACGGTCATTCAAGAAAAATTACAGCAGTTGAGTTTAAGATTAGCGATTGGAAAAGAGCTATTAAGCAACTTTCCGACATCTCAGTATGTTTCGATTATCTGATTTTGTGCGTTCCAAAACCTAAAACTGATAGATGTATTGAGAACATTAAGAATACATGTCTTGAAAAAGGTATGGGGCTCATATTATGGGATCAATCTGATAATAGCTTTACGAGGATCTGTGAGCCTGTTGAGACATCCGATATATGGAAAGAACCCAAAAGACAGATTCTAAAATATTTGAAAGAGAGGGAGGTATATCATGGATAATAATTTGAAATTACTGCGTTATAACACCGGCACAGACAAGCAGGTACTAATACAGTTCAAAAATGAATTTTCCGCCGTGATATTTAACGCAACTATTGTTGCATACAGCCGAAGTGCTGTGGCTGATCTGGTGTCTGTTCATAAAAACCAATATATCATTGATCCTCAAACTCATATTTATCAACAAAGTATTCATGATGTGGAAACCCAAAGTAAATCTGGGGAATTCGTCATTAAAAAATCGGTCAGCAAATATCTTAATGAACTTCCTAAAGAACTTGAAAACGAATTCGTTTGTCGTGGGGGATGTTTGCCGACTTCGGTGATTTTCTCGCATATAGATGATTTGGTTGATGCGGTATACAATTTTGAAACATCATATGTAAAACAATATGTAAAATCAAAAGAATATGATAAATACCTTGAGTTTGCACAGATAGGTCCAAAAGCCGCAACAGTAATTGCCCCATATTTTATGATAAAATCCGACTATACGGACGCAGAAATTGATGAGTGGATATCACTAAATGTTGAAATTGCCAAGAGATTTATTCTTAAGAACAATAACACTTTTCCTGTAGGCGTACAAATTGTCCTCGATAAGCAAATTCTCGTAAAAGAAGGGCTTGTGAAAAAAATATGTGCAGAATACCAAGGTGTCAATGCTGAATTCGCATTTATCTGGATAGATGAATTTGACCTTTTTGAGACAACCAACTTGCATCGTATTGCTTTTAAAGATTTATTGATTGGATTGACTGCGTTGAATATGAGGCCAATTATGGCATATGGTGGATATGATGCAATTCTTCTTTGCCACCAAGATCTTCCATACAGGATGTACGGGGTAGCACAATCCGTTGGATATGGAGAAAACCGCGCGGTTACTCCGGTTGGTGGCGGTATTCCAGTAAACAAATATTACTTTTATCCTTTGCATGATCGTCTTAAAATGTTAGATGCCAGTAGTATTTTAAAAAGTAAAGGGTTCTTTTCAATGGATTCACAAAAAGCGAGTGAATTGTTCTATTCGACAATATGTAATTGCAAGCAATGCAAAAGCGTTATCAAGAATAATATTGACAATTTTAATTTATACAATGACGTAATAGACTACACTATGAAGAATGGCATAAAGAGAAACCGACCAACTACTGAAGCAACGTTGATTGCGTCGAAACACTTCATGTATTCGAAAGTTAGGGAGTGGGCGTCTCTCGATCGTGCAAGCTTTGATGACTTAAAGGAAGAACTTTTAAGCAATTACCGAACATATAGTTTTGATAGATTGCAATCAATAAGTGATTGGTGCGAGATTTATGGCTGAAGAAGGTAGAAATGTTTTTATAACCGGCGCAGGTTTTTCCGCATCAGCAAAGCTTCCGATACAGGATAAAATTTTGCGAGAAATGATGTCCCCTCCAAGCGACGATATATTATCTTACGATCCGGAACCTGAGAGTATAAAATTTCTAATAGCTTACATCAATGTAGGATTATACTTGCTCAAAAACTATACTTCAATTGACAGTACAGAACAATCGGATTTGTTTTTACAGTACAAGAAAGACGAGATGCAGGTTACTGGAAATCCGAATCAGTTGGCTGATCGGTATGTGCAACTTCAAAAAATCAAAGAGGCTGTACGCCAAGCACTGATTGCATCAAATATACAAATCAGTTTGGAGGATGTTTTTACATCATTCGATAAAAGTTATCAGACTAAGGAATACTTTCACCAATATTCTTACCACACGGCAGATGATATAAAAGAATATATAATCAGACTGTTTGTTTACTATTTCTGCAAATGTGGAAAGCAACACAGCTATGATAGTCAAGACTATCTTGATTTTTGCGAGTATATTCGAACGATTCCTAATGTATCGATCATTTCAACAAACTGGGATGTGCTCGTAGAAGAATATTTCATCAGGCAGAAGATTACATACAACCTTTGCTTAAATGAGCCTTACTTTAGTAAGCGTGGCTTTCCCAGAAAATCTAATAAACGAGCGATCAATTTGATAAAACTTCACGGGTCGATTAACTGGGTTAAATGTTTGAATTGCGGAACAATTCACATAGTTGAAAATAAAAAATGCGGAGATTTTCTATTCGATGATAAAAAAACCGAAAAATGTGGGACATGCCAAAAGGAAATAGAAAACGGATGCCTATTGCAATCTCAAATAATTACTCCCACCATGATGAAGTCGATCAATAGCCAATTGTATAATAATTTATGGTCAGCAGCGAGACGAGATTTACGTGCGGCAGAAAAGGTCACTTTTATTGGATACTCGTTGCCAACGGCTGACTTTGAATTAAGATATTTGCTTCATCAATCGATTCCTGCAGGAATCCCAATCGATGTGGTATTATATCACGATGACGATCCAGATCAAACTGAAAAAGAGAATTTGAAGAAACTTTTGCCTGAAAAACGCTATCGGGACCTCTTTGCAAAAAACGAATTGTCTTTTTATTATGATGGCTTCGGAGAATACTTTCGCAGCTCAATTTCTAAATGCGCCAATAGAATTAAGTGATTGTAAGGTGAAATCATCTTACCCCAACATTTTCCTTGCTACAGTCAAACAAGAAGGCATTAAAACACTCAAAAAATGTCTTTTCAACTTGGATCGATGTAATCTATGATATTTCTTACAGCATTTCATGGTTGTGGCATTGCGTCATCCTACTATACATCAAGATTGTGGTGGTGGCCCTTGGGGCCACCACCACAACAACATACAAAAGAGGTGATGAAATCCAATCGAGTCAGTTTCGCAACTAAAAACTTGCGCTACGGTAATCAAAGAAAAAGTCCAAAGAGGAAAGGAACTTTGAAAAACTCCGTGAGCATTAGGTGTTCTCGGCAACCTGAAACACAGATTCGCTTTTTTGACGCTCAAATTTACAGTTTCCTTTTTCAGCCTTTCGCGCAAACGGTCGGGAAACAGCCGAAAATCAAGCCTTTTGTGCTGTTTCGTGCAAAAGCGTGATTTCGGATAAATGGTAGAGAGGATTCACAGGGCTGTTCTCGCCGACATTTTGTCGGTTAAACTACAATGCTCCTGACTTCTGCGGTTCAACGCCTCAAAATGAGGCGTTGAACCCGTAGCAAGGCCTCATTTTGAACCTTGAAAACGAACCGTAATATCAAGGACGTGCTTCAAGTCCTCATTTTGAGGACTTGAAAACAGAGATCAAAGCGACAAAGTGTCGCTTTGATACGTTCACGGCAGATAGGAGCAACTCGGCTAAAGCCTCAAATATTGAGCTTCTGTAGTCAAAGAAAGAGGCTCGGCGAAGTTGAAGCATTTCAATGGGTCATTTTGACCCATTGATTTTTCTTTTCCCCCTTGTCCGAAATCTGCAAAATACGGTTATCCGCCCGGAATTCACAAAGAGTTTTTTGAAGAAAGTCGCAAAATATGGTAAAATAGAAGCATCACAGAAGAAGGAGGTGTTACGATGGCGACAAAGAAATACGAAGGCATGCGCATCATGTCTCTTGAAGGCAGCGTGCTGTATAAAAACGAGGGCTTTACTGCCACCAAGGATGGTAAGCCCGATCCCCAAGCCTTCCGAGGCATTCTCGACGAGAGTCTTGATACCTTGAAGCTCGCAGAGGTGTACGCTCGGCACGAGGACGAGATGGGCTATCCCTATCTCGATGGCAAGAAGCGATTCTGCCGTGCCGTTGTAAACCTTTCCTTCAACAGAGCCGTCAAGGTATATGAATCCTACGGCAACCGCTACGTTCTCAACGGTTATAGAGTCACTGATGAGGATATGGAAGACCACGTCTGCGTCTGCATGGTCAACGGCAGACCTACTTTGATCGCCATAGAGGTATCCTACAAGGATAAGGACGGCTATGCCCCCGTAGAAGAACGGATCCCGGATGATGTCCTCGGTAAGTACTTCAAGTACGATGCCGACACGCGCACCTACCGCAGAAGCAACAAGACCATCCCCTCCGACGTTACCTGTCAAGAGATCCGAGAGTATCTTTACACCCATGGCTTCGATATCGATGGCGTTCACTACGTTCGGTATAAAAGAAGCGCAGGAGCAAGCCGTGACGGAAGATGTTTGTTCATCGCCGAACCGCTGTATGCTGACATGATGGCGTGGAGTTCCTGCGGTCTTTCAGCGGACGGTGTTGCCGACCAAGCCTCGTGGCAGGCGTATATTGCGCTGACCTTGAGTAGCATTGAAAGTACTATCAAGCTTCCCAAGAAGTCCATCCTTATCATCCGTGACAGAGTCAGTCGCTTCACCGAGAACGTGGTATGCGTCAAGGAAACCGACGGTCACGACCTCATAGCAGAGGAAGAAGAAACCGAGATCGAAAACGTGATCTGGGACGGCGAAGCTCTGTTGGATGCAAGCGTGTTCTTTGAGAACGGATACGGCAACCACGGCATGATGCTTCTGCGTAACCGTTTCTTCAAGACCTGCGCCTTCAACACCAACCTGCAGGATTGGTTCTTCGATAACGATATCAAGTACGTCAGCCAGCTCGCAGGCTAACTATTTGATAACTATTCAAAAAAACGCTGGATATTGTCTCGAACGTGTGATATGTTTGGGGTACGCAAATAAACGCAGACCGCAGGGTGACGGCACGATACGCAAGCGTAGCGATGGGCGGTGGGAAGCCCGAATCATTGTCGGGCACAAGAATGACGGCTCGCCCATGTACAAGTCAGCATTCGCCAAAACGCAGAAAAGCGCGCTGAAGGAACTGCATCATCTCATAGAGCTGTACCGTGACGTTGATCTCACCGAGGACTGTCGAATGACTCTCGGCGAGTGGCTCGACAAATGGCTTGACGAGTATATGATATTCACCATCCGTGAAAGCACGCTGGATTCCTATCGGGCTATGGTAAAAAATCAGGTCAAGCCCTTCATTGGTGGCAAACAAATTGCGTCGCTGACAACGGCTGACATGCAGAAATTCTATAATAAAATCAAAAAGGAAGGGCGCGTCCGTGAGCATCCGATCCACGGCAAGACACTTGCCGACAGCATGGTCAGAGGGGTACACATGATGCTCCACGAAGCCTTGGACGTTGCCGTCAGGGAGAGACTTCTGGTAAAGAATCCGACGAATGGAACGACCGTTCCCAAGTGCAACTATCCCGAAAAGCAGATTCTTGGTGACGATCAGCTTGAAACCTTCCTTAAAGCCATCAAGGGGTATGAGTACTGGTGTGACTTCTTCTACGTGGAGGTCATGACGGGTCTGCGCCGAGGTGAGATCTGCGGTCTTAAGTGGCAGGACATCAACTTCGAGGAAAACAAGCTCCAAGTCAAGCGGTCGGTGTCGGTCAAAAAGGGCGGCGGTGTCAGCATCGGCGAGACCAAAACCGAAACCGGAGTCCGCAGTATCCTTATGCCGCCGAGCGTGGCAGATGTGCTTCAAAATCGAAAACAGACGGCAATCACTGAATGGGTGTTCCCGAATTTCATTCACCCCGAACAGCCAATTAGCCCTGCCACCGCCTACCGAAAGCTAAAGATCATACTGAAACATGCCGGACTTCCGCTGATCCGATTCCACGATCTCCGCCACACCTTTGCCACGCATGCAACACACGGCGGAGTCGATCCCAAAACGCTTGCAGGCATTCTCGGACACACCAACGCCAGCTTCACGCTGGACACTTACACCCACGTTACGAGTGATATGCAGAAAAGCGCATCCGCCGTGGTGGGTAATATGTTAAAAAATATGATGATAAAGGAGTAATCAATGGCAAAAAGAAAGAATGGCGAGGGCACGGTACGCCTTCACAAGGATGGACGGTGGGAAGGCCGAGTCGTAATAGGCTACGACGAAAAAGGCAGCCCACGCACCAAAAACGTCTTGGCAAAAACTAAAGCAGAGTGCGTCGAAAAGCTCGAAGCACTCAAAGAACAATGCGGCAGAACGAGCGATAGGCTGAAGCCGGAAATGCCCTTCGGCGATTGGCTGGACTTCTGGTATCAGAACTTCTCCAAGCCAAAAATCAGACCGACAACGCAAGAGTGCTACGAAAACAGGATCTATAACCACATTATCCCCGAAATTGGGAAGATACAGCTCTGCAAGCTCACACAAAACGATCTTCAGCAGTTCTACGCAAGGCTGAAAAAGGGTGGAAGACGAAGGCTCACAGAATTTTACGGCGAGGGTTTGTCCGATAGGATGGTACGCTCCTGCCACGCCAGTTGCCGAACCGCGTTGGAAAAGGCAGTAATGGAAGGACTTATCACCGCAAATCCGGCTATTGGTTGCAGACTGCCTCCGAAAAAGGCAAAAGAGATGCAGGTGCTAACGCAGGAGGAGATCAAGAGATTTCTGATCCAAGCTCGCGAGGAAGGTTATTATGAGTTCTTCATCCTCGAACTAACCACAGGAATGCGCCGTGGCGAAATACTCGGGCTTCAATGGAAGGATATAAACTTCAGCACGTGTGAGCTACACATCAGGCGACAGGTCGTAAAGAAAGGCGCACAAACGCTGATTTCCAAGCCCAAGACCAAATCTTCGATCCGAACGATACTTCTGCCGCCCGGCATGGTAGAAATTCTTGCGGAGCTTAAGAAAAACGCCACCTGTGATTGGGTATTTCCATCACCCGTGAAGGAAGGCGAACCGAGAAATCCCGACTCACTCTATGGAAGATTTCAAAAGATATTGCAGCGGGCGCAATGTAAGAAAGTCCGATTCCACGACCTACGCCACACCTTCGCTACAATGGCACTCGAAAACGGTATGGATATTAAAACGCTCTCCGCTATGATAGGACACATCAGCGCCGAGACCACACTCAACATTTATAGTCATATCACCGATACGATGCAGAGACAAGCAGCGGTCAAAATCGACCGAGAGATCGGCGGTACAGACGCCCAAATGCCCGAACCGGAGCTACCCAAGGCAAGTGAACAGGCACAGGCAATTGCCACACCGAAACCGAAATTTGAGCCGTACAAGGGCAAGATCCGAAAGCCCGGCACTGGATGCGTTTATCAGATCAACGATACCCTTTGGGAAGGAAGCTTCTATCCGAGGATGCCTGATGGCAAACGAAAGAAATTCAACATCTACGCCAAGACGAGAGAAGAATGTGAGGCTTCTCTTGCCAAAATGATTGAAAAAAAGAAAGCAGATATATCCGCCGAAAAATCGAAAACGATAAGCGCATAAACGCCGCAAAGGGCTGACCGAACAACGGTCAGCCCTCAAAAATTGGGGTGCTGAAAACAAAGAAAAAGGCTTCGGGAATTGCTTCCCAAAGCCAAATGGTCGGAGCGACAGGACTCAAACCTGCGGCCTGATGGTCCCAAACCACCCGCGCTATCAACTGCGCCACGCCCCGATATATTAAATTATACCACAAACACTTTATTTTTGCAAGTGGTCAAACATGTGGTCAAAACATTTTGCCGGTGTTTTTTTGAAAAGGGTAACATCCGAAAAAGTGAGTGTTTTCAAGGGTTTTCAGCGTTTTAGAAAACTCACGGCAGGAAACCGCCTGCATGCTCCCAAAACTGGTGGGTGACCGTTACCCTACATCCCGATTATTCAATTTTTGCGGTTTTTCCGTAAGTGGTCAAATCTGTGGTCAAAAGTTTTTTGCCGAAACACACGGCGGAGGAAAAGCGAGAAAACGCGAGGAAAACGGAGATTTTGCGAGCTTTCGGCGGTCGGCTCATGAGGCGGTCACACGCTCCCAAACTTCGCGCGCTACCAGCTGCGCCACACCCCGATTGATAATATGAATGACTTTATTCTGTGTTTAATCAGCCTAACTATATTACCATTTACAGAGTAATATGTCAACTATGT
>ENA-OURV01002030-OURV01002030.1-human-gut-metagenome-genome-assembly--contig:-NODE-2030-length-14886-cov-3.249747_pt1 | contig 14886 bp, 15 predicted proteins | sample MGYA00242141_ERZ509072 | MGnify/ENA primary metagenome ERZ509072 (study PRJEB26280, sample SAMEA2338763) | human gut metagenome | biome: human gut; feature: human-associated habitat; material: faeces... | reverse complement strand
GTCAAGCGTGGCGTACAGCGGCGGGCAAGGATTTCCGCTATTACATGGTGTTTGAGAATGAGGAAAACCTCTTGCCGGGTGCGGTGAGCATGAGCCAGTTTATCGACACGGTTAAGGCGCTGTAAGGGAGGTGCGTGTTTTGAAACTGCCGTATGAAAACGAACTGTATGAGCTGCGAAAGTGGATAGACTTTACAAACGCAAACTTGCAGATGCAGTTTCTCCACACACCTCAGGAAATTCAGCGCGTCCACCAATGGATCAATGCAATTACGATGGGAATACAAGCGGACTATCCTTTTATGCGACTACGCTCCCCTGTGTTGCAAATATACTCTTTCAGCAAAACGAGATGGGTGCTATTTTCCTGAATCCTGCGGCATTTGGCGAGTTGGTAGTAATTGTTCGCCATATCGAAGCAGAACCCGTTGTTGTCCAGTTCTGGTCCGATATTCACCCGCGAATTGTGAATGTCTCCCATGAGTTATATGTAGATGGTCACTACTCAACCGCAGCAGAAAAGGCGGTCAAAGAAGTAGAATCTCGTCTGCGTGAAAAGTTTTTGGAGTTAAAAACCGGCGCAGCAGTTCCCGCGAAGATTGGTGATGTGATTGGCGCACTTATGAGCGAGAACGGCGCTTTCAAATTCTGTGACACAACTACTACCAGCGGCAAGGACTACCGACGTGGAATCCACTCTCTGTTTGAAGGAATCATGGCAGCCTATCGCAACCCTGCGGCTCATGCTAATCTTCAATATGAAAAACGTGAGGCTATGGAGCAAATCATGCTGGCAAGCCAACTGATGTATGTGTTGGACAAGCCACAATTATAAAGAGACTGATTCAAAGGAGAAGCAGATATGGATAAGATGACTCAGATTTTAGACATTCCCTCCATTAAAAATGATACAAACTTCTGGATGGTAAGAGCTAAGCGAGGCTTTTTCTTTGACGAGTTCATAAGGAATGAGTTTATTGCGATAGGTTGGAACTCAGTGACAAAGGCTATGATTAGTCAAAATCTTACTCGAAGTCAGTCAGACAGATTAAAAGCCTCGATAAAAGCTACATATGATGAAAGTAAGCCCGGAACGTCACTCAATAAGTGTATTCGTTTTTGCTATGAACTCAAAGCGGGAGACATTGCAGTTATTGTAGATAACAACAGGGTTGCTTTTGCATACATTGGAGAGTATTACGAAGAACAATCTCCAACCCTCACAGTCGAATTAGAAAAAGAGGTTCATCAGCAGATCGAAAAGGCAAATCCAAATACTGATACATTTACCTGCCCGTATATTAAACGAAGGAAAATCACACTGATTAAGGTGCTGACTGCTGATGATACAATAAGTCCGTATTTACAGAGTGCTATTGCGAGAAACTGGCATAGTTTAAGTGATTTGAACGAATACGCAGAACTGGTGTTGAGCGGATGCTTCGATACAGTTCTATTTAAGGATAAGCTTACTGTTACTTTTCGTGTAAAGCGAAAAGAAGAAATTAACGTTCTTGACCTCGCTAATTTTGTTCTGTGTGCTGCGCGATTATTATCGGACGATAAGCCGGAAACAGTTCAGGTCAAAACCACTCTTCATTCCCCTGGTGACGTAATTCTTCAAATATGGAATTTTGCACAGGAAAATGCGTTTCCTCTTTTAATATGCTATATGGCTATTTTTGGTGGAAAAGTGGGAGATTATGAATTTCATTCTATAATCGGCGTCATCAAAGGAATTATCAATCATAAATATGACGAAGACAAGAAGAAAATCGAACTGAGAAAGCTGTCCGCAGAGGCTGATTTGGCAGAGCAACAGGCATTGAAGCAGAAACTCGAAAATATCGAAACTATGCGAAGACTTCAACTTTCCTCTGTGGACGCTTACGCGGAGCCTCTTGCTACTGCTGCAAAAAATCTTGCAGTTCAGCCAAGTTCTGCGACTATTATAGATATAACAAAAATTCTTAAGTCTCAGCAGGAGGAGCAGCCGCCGCAGTAATCTATATAATAGCCGTTCAGTCAATGCTTACACAAACTCTTCAAAATCCGGGTTGACATCTGCTCGGATTTTGATTATACTATACTTAACCCGAATTGGAGGTTGAATGACATGAAACAACTGGGTATGCGTCTTCGCGCATTGCGGGAAGGCATTGGTTTATCCCAATCAAAATTTGCCGACCTGATCGGCTCTACGCAGTCCAGCATCAACCGCTATGAAAACGGTCAGGCAACGCCGACAGTTGAGCTTCTGCGCAAGTATGCGGACTATTTTGACGTTTCAATGGACTATATTTTTGCCCGCTGCGATGATCCGCACGGCAAGCTGTATGAGGCAAAACCTCCGGTTGACGCGAACAATCCTGAACTGAGGAAGTTCGTTGAGATGTGCTTCGATCCGGAATCACCGATGAACGAAAAACTGAAAGAAGCGATGCTGAAAATGCTGGGGGAGGCGAAGACATGAGCAGTGAATTAACCCATAATCCGGGACAGTTTGACGAGGTCATCCATATCATTGATAATGCCCGCAGCCGCGCCATGAAAGCGGTCAATGCAGAGCTTATTCAGATGTATTGGAGCGTCGGTGCGTATTTGTCAGAGCTTTGTTCTGCATCAAGCTTTGGCGATAAGATCATTGACGAAGTTGCCGCATACATTGCGCAAGAGAACCCCAACATCAAAGGTTTCAATCGTCGCGGTCTCTATCGTATGAAGCAATTCTACGAGACTTACAAGGACGATGAATTTGTGACACCACTGGTGACACAAATCAGCTGGACAAACCATCTGCTTATTATGTCTGGCTCCAAGACGGCAGATGAACGGCATTTTTACATGGCGCTCTGTGCGAAGGAACATTATTCCAAACGCGAGTTGGAGCGTCAGATCGGCACATCGTACTATGAGCGTTCAATGATTTCTGCCAAGAAGTCGATGCCTGAATCCGTTTCGCATGATGTGCGTGAAAGCATCCTCGATACCTATGTGCTTGAGTTTCTGGACTTGCCGGAGCAATTTTCTGAAAAGAATCTCCGTAAAGCAATCATCGAAAATCTGAAGCAGTTTATACTTGAATTTGGCCGGGACTTTACCTTTATCGGTGAGGAGTACCGTGTTCAGGTCGGCAATACAGATTTCTTCATCGACTTGCTGTTTTATAACCGTGCGCTTTCCTGCCTTGTCCCGATTGAACTGAAAATCGGGAAATTCAAGCCAGAACACATCGGGCAGATCAATTTTTATCTCGAAGCGCTTGACCGCGATGTGAAGAAGCCAAACGAAAATCCAAGTGTAGGCGTTATTCTTTGCGCCAGCAAGGATGACGCAGTTGTCGAATATGCTCTAAGCCGCAGTATGTCGCCCACACTCGTTGCAGATTATAGGCTTTGTCTTCCTGACAAGACGCTCCTGCAAAATAAGCTGCGTGAATTGACAGAACTTGCGTTGGAAAGTGGCGAAAGCGATGAGGGTGATGAAGCGTGAATGCTGTTATCTATGCCCGCTATTCCTCAGATAGTCAGCGTGAAGAATCCATTGAAGGTCAGCTCCGCGAGTGCCGGGAATATGCCGAGCGCAATGATATGACCGTCGTTGGAACGTATATTGACCGGGCATTATCTGCAAAAACGGCAAATCGACCGGAGTTCCAGCGCATGATCAAGGACAGCGCAAAAGAGCTGTTTGAGATCGTACTTGTATGGAAACTCGACCGCTTTTCCCGCGACCGTTACGACAGCGCACACTACAAGCACATTCTGAAAAAGAATGGTGTGAAGGTTGTTTCTGCGAAAGAGCATATCTCCGAAGGTCCGGAAGGAATCATTCTGGAAGCAATGCTGGAAGGCTATGCCGAGTTCTATTCTGCCGAGTTATCAGAAAAGATCCATCGTGGACAGAAAGAGAACGCGCTGAAAGGGAAAAACAACGGCGGTGGCGTTCCTCTCGGCTATCTGTTGGACAAGAAAGCACAGAAGCTTGTGATTGATCCCGTGACCGCACCATTAGTGGTTGAGATATTTGAAAAGTATGCTGACGGCAAAACGGTTCGTTCCATTGTTGAGGATTTCAATGCCCGTGGGCTCAGAACGAAGAAGGGACAACCGTTCAATATCAATAGTTTCAGCGCTCTGCTGAAAAACCGCAAATACATTGGCGAGTATCGTTATCAGGATGTTGTAATTGAGGGCGGTGTTCCCGCCATCATTCCGGAAAACCTCTTCAACCGTGTGCAGGAACGCATGGAGAAGAACCGCCATGCTCCCGCAATGGCAAAAGCAAAAGAGGACTATCTGCTGACAACAAAGCTGTTCTGCGGCAAGTGTGAGCGCATGATGGTTGGTGAAAGCGGCAAGAGCCATACCGGCGCTATGCACTATTATTACAAATGCAGCGGTGCGAAGCGCCTGAAGGATTGCGACAAGAAGGCTGTTCGCAAAGACTGGATTGAACGTGTTGTTGTCCGCCTGACCATGCAGCGCGTCATGGATGAAGAGAAGATTAACAGGCTCATCGATGCAATTCTTGTTATGCAGGAGCAGGAAGACACAACAACCCCTGCGCTTCGCTCACAGCTTGCGGAAACCGAGTCCTTCATTGGAAACATTCTGAAAGCAATCGAGCAGGGCATTTTCACGCCGTCCACTAAACAGCGGCTTGATGAGCTGGAAGCACGGAAGGAAGAAATCCTTGTGAATATCCAGACTGCTGAACTGCAAAAGCCAAAGCTGACCCGCGAACAGATGACGGCATGGTTTGAGCAGTTCCGTCATGGCGATCCAGCAAACCGTGATTTTCAGAAACGCCTGATTGATACATTTGTAAACGCCGTGTATGTGTTCGATGATAAACTGGTCTTGACCTACAACTATCAGCATGGGACGCAGACAATCTCGCTTGACGAGATCGCGTCGGCGCTGAGTTCGGATTTTGATGGGGCTACTCCACCACCAAAAAGCCCAGATTATCTGGGCTTTTTGCTTATCTGCTACAAGACTGATGAGGCAATTCTATGCACCTTTGGGCTATAACAAAATGGAAGAAGTTTTATTCCGGCGTACCTGTGCGGCATAGGGACGGCCTGAGGACGCGATTTGAAAAAGGCATAGATGCGGATTTGCGCAATGCCTGCATTCGCTTTTGCGATTGGGCAAGGCATGAATACTATTTCCCGATACGGGTATGCGTTTATTTCAAAAAGGATGAGTTGATACGCGCCATGGATGGGGAAATGGTGAGCGCAACATTCTTCGGCCCATATGATAAAATGGAGGAGCCGTATATCCGCGTTTCAACGGGCGATTTTGGGGAGATTAAAGCGAGAAACGGCAGAGATAATGCCGTGTTTGCGATTTTGCATTCCGTCGCGCATGAGCTTACGCATTATTTTCAATGGGTAAACGGATTGGAGCTCACCGCAATCGGCGAAGAAAGGCAAGCCGCATATTATGCCGATATTATCATAGATGAATATATGGATGTATATGACCACCCATGAATCCAGCTAAAAAAGGAGGGATTTTCATCCCTCGTCCGGCATTTGGGAATCGTATATACATTCGTCCCAGATGCTCTCTTTGCAAAATTCGTCCCATATGGCGGTCTCAAGCTCGCTCAGCGCGGATGCAAGGCCGTTTTCGTTTGCGGGGAATGCGGCGGCATAGCCCGCTGCGTCCGCATCGCAGAAGCCGGTTTTGTTGCTCCAGCCAACTATTTCCGGCAGTATCCCGCGCGCATCAAGCCATTCGGCAAAGGCCATGGAAAGCGCAGGGTAGTCTATCTGCCCCAGCGGCGCCGCGCCGAAGCCCTCGTGCGAAATATAGAATGGGCCGGCGTATTTAAGTTCGTTTTTATATTGAGATACAAGCGTTTCAACTTTGCTCATAGTAATCACCCCGTTCAGCGTTTATAGCTATAGTTTACCCGCCTTTATTGCTTTTGTAAACGCCTGCTTTTGAACATTGTAATCAAACCAGTCGCGTCCGCCAGCAGCCAGCCTATGGGTATTGCCATCCATATGCCTATTTCGCCTATTTTTGCGGAAAGCATATATGCAAGCGCCACGCGCGTGCCAAGCGATATAACCGTAAGCACAACGGACATTGCGGGCCGCTGCACCGCGCGGAAATAGCCATACAGCAGGAAAAGGCAGCCTATACCGAAATAGAACGCGCCTTCTATGCGAAGATATTTTATTCCCGCCAGCAGCACGGCCGTTTCGTTTGCGTCAATAAATATAAGCATCAGTGGGCGGGCAAATGCGAACACCAGCGCCGATATTGCCACGCTGAACGCCGTACTTATAATAAATGCTTGCTTCGTGCCCGCGCGTATGCGCCCATGGTCGCCCGCGCCGTGGTTTTGTGCAACGAATGTGGAATAAGCGTTGCCGAAGTCCTGTACGGGAAGGTAGGCGAATGTGTCTATCTTCACCGCGGCGGCAAACGCGGCCATTACCGTAGCGCCGAAGCTGTTTACAAGCCCCTGCACCATAAGTATGCCGAAGTTCATTACGGACTGCTGAAGGCAGGTGAGGGAGGACAGGCTGAATATATCCTTCAGTATAGGCTTGCTGAAGCACATATCCTCGTGCCTTGGGATAAGCTCCGGGCATTTGAAAAGCACATACAGGCATAAGCCCACCGCTGAAACGTACTGCGCAATAACCGTCGCCCATGCCGCGCCCGCAATGCCCCGGCTGAATACCAGCACGAATATCAAGTCAAGCGCAATGTTCAGCACGGCGGATATCGCAAGGAAAATCAGCGGCACGGAAGAATTGCCCAGCGCGCGCAGCAGGCAGGAAACATAATTGTAAAGCGAGGTCGCAATAAGCCCAACGTATATAATTGCCAAATATTCGCGCATATCGCCGCGCACAGCATCCGGCACGCGCAGGAACAAGAGTATAGGTTCCATGAAGGCGTATACTGCGGCATTAATAAGCACGGTTATTGAAAGGAGGAGAATGAACGCATGCAATATGCCTGATCTCAGCGAAGAAGAATCGTTCCGCCCGCGGTATATCGAAAAAAGCGCGCCCGAACCCATGCTCAGCCCCAGGAATATGGAAGTGAGAAACGTCATGAGCGTATAGGCCGAACCAACCGCGGCAAGCGCGTTTGCGCCCAGCGCACGGGATACGATAAGCGTATCGGCAATGTTATAAAACTGCTGCAGCATATTGCCCGCCATCATTGGCAGCGCAAACAGAATGAGCGAGCGGGATATGCTTCCGCGCGTAAGGTCACGATACATGGCACATTCCTCAACTGATGATAGTGATGCGAAAGCATATTATAAAAAATGCTTGCGCAATAGTCAACAATATTGCCTAAAATGTTTGTTTTTTGCCGCGCGCGTGGTATAATGCAGGGTATGACAAAAACGGCGTTATCCCGTTAGGCGGATAGGAAAGGTGAAACATGAAAGTCAGCGAGCTGTTAGGCGAAAGGTATAAGGACAGGGTTGCGGAAATAGAAAGCCAAAACCTTATGGTAAGGGGCGGCTATATTAAGCAGGTGGGCAACGGCATATATTCCCTTATGCCTCCCGCGCGGCGTATACATAATAAGATAGAGGCGATATTGCGCCAGGAGATGGACAGGATAGACGGGCAGGAGGTACTGTTCCCCGTTACTATGCCCGCAACGCTTTGGCAGGCTTCCGGACGCTGGGAAAGCGTCGGCAAGGAGCTTTTACGCTTTAAGGACAGGAGCGGCGCGGATATGGTGCTTGGCATGACTCATGAAGAAGCGGCCGTGCATATGGCCATGAACGTGGCGAGCACATATCAAAAGTACCCCTTTATGATATATCAGATACAGACCAAGTTCCGCGACGAGCCCCGTGCCCGCGGCGGCCTTATAAGGGTGCGCGAATTTACAATGAAGGACGGCTATTCGTTCCATACCTCGCAGAAGGATCTGGAGCGGTATTATAAGCGCTGCTACCGCGCGTATGAGCGCATATATGCCCGCGTAGGCATACCGGAAGTCGTTGCCGTTGCATCCGATTCTGGCATGATGGGCGGCAAGGTTAGCCACGAGTTCATGCTGCTTACCGATATTGGCGAGGATACCATCGTCCTTTGCCCGGAGTGCGGCTACCGCGCGAACATGGAGGCGGCGGACTGCATAGTGCATAACGACCCCGATGAAGCCATGGCCCCGCTTGAAAAGGTTGCAACGTATGACAACAAGACCATTGAGGATGTGTGCAGCTTCTTGCACGGCAGCGCGGAAAAGAGCGCCAAGGCCGTTGTGTATCAGCGCAACGAGGACGACAGCTACGTTCTGGTATTCGTGCGCGGCGACCTTGAGGTTAACGAAACCAAGCTGAGGAACTACCTTAAGGCGGAGGTGCATCCCGCCGTTGAAATAGACCACGCCGGCCTTGTTGCGGGCGCGATTGGCCCCGTAAACCTTGCCAAGGGCATAACCGTGGTGTACGATCGTTCGCTTGAAGGCACAAGAAATCTTGTGTGCGGCGCGAATGAAGAAGGCTACCACTTCACAGGGCTCAACATGGATAGGGACGTGCCTAATGCCGAATATGTGGACGTTGCCAAGGCGACCGTGGGCGGCGTATGCCCCAAGTGCGGCAAGCATTCGCTTACCATTAAAAACGGCATAGAGGTCGGCAACATATTCCAGCTTGGCCGCCGCTACACCGAATCCATGGGCATGACCTATGACGATGAAAAGGGCAACCGCGTCAACCCCATAATGGGCTGCTACGGCATAGGCGTGGGCAGGCTGATGGCCAGCGTGTGCGAGGAGCATCATGACCAGTACGGCCCGGTATGGCCCATATCAATAGCCCCTTGGGAAATAGAGATATGCGCCCTGCGTGCGGATCAGGCGCACGTTAAGGAGGAAGCCAATAAGCTTTATAAGTCACTTATGGACGAAGGCTACGAAGTGCTGTTTGACGACCGCACCGTGTCCGCAGGCTTCATGTTCTCGGATGCAGACCTTTTGGGCAGCCCCGTGCGCATAGTAATATCGCCCAAGACGCTTGACCGCGGCGTGGTTGAAATAGTTACAAGGGACAAGACCATAAAGGAAGACGTTCCCCTTGAAAACGCCATGCAGCGCACCAAGGAAATAGTGGCGGAGCTTTACGCGCGCATAAACAGCCACGTTCCCGAAAGCATATAATTAAAGCTGAAGTAAAAAAGCGGGCAGTCCGGTAAGGGCTGTCCGCTTTTGCGCAGCATAAAGCTTATTCTTCACCGCTTTGTATGCGCCGCTGCATAGCGTATGCGTGGCGCAGCATGTATATTGCCATGGCGATAACGCTTATGCATATCACGCCGCCGGTTATTGCGTTCATGCGGCGGGGATACATTTCAGTATCGGGTGAAAAGCGGGCTATGAGCGCCGTTTGCAGGCCCAGCATGGACATCATTGCCGCAACAAGATTCACAGCCCTTGCCGCGGAAAGAATTGGCATGCCGAAGCGGCGGGATTTGGTAAGGTTGACTATTGCGCTTATGAACATATAAAACGCATGCAGCGCGGAAAGATAAATGATATAGCCTGGGTAATTATAGCGAAGGTTGGCTATTACCATCAGCGATATCATCGCGCCCATTGCCGCATTGAGCGCAAGGAGCATAAACCCCGTGCGGCGGTAGCAGGAATATTCATAATAAAGCCGCTCGCTGCCGCCAAGCGGAGCCGCGCGCCGCATGCCGAAAATGAGATACGCCCTAAGCATACCAAGCACGGCATAGTACACGGCCATGGATAAGAACCAGCGGGAGCCGTATCTAAGCCCGACTATCGCGCGGAAGGCGGCATACAGTATATCGCCTGTCAAGCCGATATAAATGCCCGCAAGGCTTCTGAATTGCGCATCGCGTATATATCTTGTCAAAAGCCGCACGGGCATGGTTCGCTTCATTTGCTACCTCTTGGATTTACTGTAATTATAGTTTAACGCCTGCGCAATATTTTTTGCAAGTGCTATCTTTTTTACATTCTTGCCGCATAGCTGTTTTTGTTTTTGCGCATAACCATGGTATAATATAAATTCAGCATGAAAAATGCTTTATGGCAACGAAAGGAAAGATTACTATGGGTCTGCCGGCAAAACTGGTTCACTCTCAACTGAACTTCTTCAAGCCGCTGGTGGCTAACTGTTCGCTGGAAACTATACGGCGCGGGCAGGATAAGCTGGGCGAGCTGATGGAGGCCATACATAGGAAGGACGTGATCACGCGCGATCATGCCTTCGCAAACTTTGAAGGCGCGTGGATAATACCCAAGGACGAGCGCAGGCAGGGCGTTATACTTTATCTGCACGGCGGTGGATACACCTGCGGAGACCTTGACTACGCAAAGGGCTTCGGCGCAACGCTTGCGGACGAGGAAGGCGTGCGCGTGTTTGCTGCGGCATACAGGCTGGCGCCGGAAAGCCCATACCCTGCGGCGGTGGAGGACGCGCTGGAAGCATATAACTACCTTCGGCAGAAGGGCTATAAGCCGGAGCATATAATGCTCTGCGGCGAAAGCGCGGGCGGCGGGCTGTGCTTTGCACTGTGCTTAAAGCTGAAGGAGCTTTCACTGCCGCTGCCCTGCGGAATAATAGCCATTTCCCCGTGGGCAGACCTTACGGCATCCGGCAGCACATACGAAACCAACCGTGAAAAGGACGTTTCGCTTACGGCGGAGGTGCTGGAGTTTTACGCCCAATGCTACGCCGGTGAGCACGACAGGCGGGAGCAGACAATATCGCCCCTGTTCGGGGAGCTTACGGGCATGCCACCTTCGCTCATATTCGCTGGCGGGGACGAAATACTGCTGGATGATTCCGTGCGGCTCAACAGGCGGCTGACCGAGTGCGGCTGCAAGAGCAGGATTATAATTGCGCCGGAGCGTTGGCACGCATATGTGCTGTATCAGCTTAATGAAAATCAGGATGATTTCACAGCCATAAACGCTTTCCTCAACGACCATCTTTGCCCGGAAAGAAAGCTTAGATGGATGCGGCTGGACAACGCGGCGAAGATTTACCCCGCGGCAAGGCGGAAAAACTGGAATAATTTCTTCCGCGTGTCCGCCACTATGACGGAAAACGTGGACAGGGAGGTGCTTCAGGCCGCGCTGGACGTTACGGTGCGGCGGTTCCCGTCCATAGCCGTGCGGCTGAGGCGGGGCACGTTCTGGTATTACCTGGAGGAGCTTTCAAACGCGCCCAAGATTCGGGACGAGAAGGCTTACCCGCTGGCGTATGTGCCTTTCAAGGAGGTGCGGGAGTGCGCGTTTAGGGTTATAGTATACAAAAAGCGCATAGCGGTGGAGTTCTTCCACGCGCTGACGGACGGCAACGGCGCGCTGACATTCGTTAAAACGCTGGTTGCGGAATACATAACGCAGAAATACGGCGTGGAGATACCCAATGAGGACGGCGTACTCTGCCGCCTGGAAGCGCCCAGCGATGAGGAGCTGGAGGACAGCTTCCTTAAATTCAGCGGGGATGTGCGCGCCAGCCGCAGCGAAAAAACGGCGTATCACCTGAGCGGGACGACGGAGGAAAACGGCTTTGTGGACATTGTTACGCTTATGCTAAGCGCGGACGATGTGCGCAAAAAGGCAAAGGAGCACGGCGTTACCGTGACGGAGTTCCTGTGCGCGGCAATGATGGAGGCCATACTTGAAATTCAGGCGGAAAAGGTGCATTCCCGCCGCAGGAGGAAGCCGGTAAAGGTGCTTATACCAGTTAACCTTAGGAAGCTTTTTTCAAGCAAAACGCTCAGGAACTTTGCCCTGTACATAACGCCGGAGGTCGATCCCACGCTCGGGGAATACACATTCGATGAAATATGCGCCATAGTGCATCACCGCATGGGGCTTGACTACACCGCAAAACTTATGGGCACCCGCATTGCTACCAACGTGAGCAGCGAGCGGGCGCTTGCGCTGAAGGTTATGCCGCTTTTCATAAAGAACATTGCAATGAAGGCCGTGTTCGATGCGGTGGGGGAAAGGAAAAGCTGCCTGTGCCTATCCAACCTTGGCAACGTTACGCTGCCCGGGGATATGCCAAAGTATGTTGAGCGGATGGATTTTATAATAGGCGTGCAGGCGCGCGCGCCGCACAACTGCGGCATAATAACATACAACGGCACAATGTACATAAACATGATCCGCAACATAAAGGAGCCGGAGCTTGAGCTGAGGTTCTTCCGCGCGCTCAAGCGGCAGGGGCTTAACGCCGCCGTGGAGAGCAATCAGGCTTAAACGGATGGGAAAGAAAGGAGAGACGAATACATATGTATTGCATAAAATGCGGAGTGGAGCTGAAGGACAGCGAGGAAAAATGCCCGCTTTGCGGCACGGTGGTGTTCAATCCGGACATGAAGCGGCCGGACGGCGAAAAGCCGTATCCCGCCGAAAGCAGGCGGCCTGCCGAAACGGCCAGCCGCTCGGGCATGCTGTTCATAACAAGCATAATGTTCTTGGTGCCGTTCGTGCTGTCGCTGCTGTGCGACTGGAAGGTGAACGGAACGCTTGTATGGTCGGGCTATGCGGCGGGCGCACTTGCGCTTGTATACATAATAGTAGTGCTGCCCATGTGGTTCCGCCATGCAACGCCGGTTATATTCGTTGCGGCGGACTTTGTGGCGATAGGGCTATATTTACTGTATATCGATTTTGCCGTGAACGGGCATTGGTTCCTTTCCTTCGCGTTCCCCGTGACCGGCGGGGCTATGCTTATTGCCTGCGCCGCGGTAACTCTGCTGCATTATCTTAGAAAAGGCCACCTGTTCGTGTACGCGGGCACGCTCATAGCCATTGGCGGCTTCGCGGTGCTTGTGGAGTTCCTTATAAACATAACGTTCCATGTGAGCGATACGCTCGTGTGGTCGCTGTATCCGCTGGCGTGCAGCCTTATTTTCGGCGTAACGCTTATAGTAATAGCCTGCTGCCCCAAGATGCGCGAGGGACTGAGAAGGAAGTTCTTTATATAGGGGCTGCGGTAAATACAAACAAACCGGGGGACGGCAATCCGTCCCCCGGTTTAGCTTTATTCAAACCTGAATACTTATTTCTTATTTGTTCCTTATGTTGGCCTGGGCCGCGGCAAGGCGGGCGATAGGCACGCGATAAGGCGAGCAGGATACGTAGTCAAGACCAACGCGGTGGCAGAAGTCTATGCTGGAAGGATCGCCGCCGTGTTCGCCGCAGATGCCCAGATGGATGTCCGGGCGGGTAGCGCGGCCCATCTTGGCAGCCATGTCTACCAGCTTGCCTACGCCAATCTGGTCAAGGCGCGCGAAGGGATCGGACTCGTAAATCTTCTTCTCGTAGTAAGCGCTCAGGAACTTGCCCGCATCGTCACGGCTGAAGCCGAAGGTCATCTGGGTAAGGTCGTTGGTGCCGAAGGAGAAGAACTCCGCCTCGGTGGCTATCTGGTCGGCGGTAAGGGCCGCACGCGGAATCTCTATCATGGTGCCTACGAGGAACTTGAACTCGGTGTTGTTCTCCTCCATAACCTTCTTGGCGGTCTTTACGACGAAGCTCTTAACGTAAGCAAGCTCCTTCACTTCGCCTACCAAGGGAATCATTATTTCGGGAACTATGTTCAGCCCGGTTTCGCGGCGCACGTTGATGGCGGCCTCTATAACGGCGCGGGTCTGCATTTCCGCAATTTCGGGATAGGTCACGCACAGGCGGCAGCCGCGATGGCCCATCATGGGGTTGAATTCGTGCAGGCTGGCAACGGTGGCCTTCAGCTCTTCAAAGGTCATGCCCATTTCCTTGGCAAGCTCTGCCGCTCTCAGGGCAGTGTCGCCCTTGGTAGTCGCCACCACAAGGTTCATCTCCCGCTCGAGGGCGGTCTGGATTGCCAGCTTGAGGGTCACATCGGTGTTCGTTTTTCCAACCTGCTTAAAGGTAAGCATCGTTTTTCCTCCTTTTCAACTTTATACGCCGTAAGGCAATGTGTGCGCACTGACGGAGCCAAACTCCCGCAGGGAGAATATCTTTTCATCGGAACTCCACTCGATAATGGTAACTCCATCAAACTGCTGCACCTTGCCTGCAAAGATACAGCGAAAATTCCATTCCACCACAGTATTTTGATTTTGGTGATAAAAGGCATGGATCTTCCATTGCTTCACCTGACCCTGCCGGTTCCAGTCATCAAACCAGCGCTCCAGCTGTGCAACGCCGTGGTATTCCGGCCCCCAGCTTTCGCTGTAATATACATTTTTATCAAACAGCCTGGACAGTTCCTGCCGCTCTCCGGTCAGCCACATATCAAACCAGCGTTTGATTTTTTCTTCCCTTTGTTTTTCTTGCAAAACGATTACCTCCCTATGGATTTTGTCTATCTATTTCGGACATATTCCCCGATTTTTCTGCCGATTGGGCTGATTCCAATCAAAAATCCAATCAGTGCGGGCAGCACCCATCCAATGCCCAGCGAAGCCAGCGGCAGCTGCATCAACTTTTCGGTCAAACCGCCCAGCGAGATGCCCGCTGTTTTGCAGCCGTCAAAAATAGAAAAGAAGAGAGAAAACAGCATACTGAAGGCGTACACCTCGGTGCGCCCTTTCCAGAAACGGTCAAAGAAGGAAAGCAGCACCAGCACAATCACCAGTGGATACAGCACCACCAGCAGCGGCAGGACGGTATCCAGCAGGGTATCCAGTCCCACATTGGAAACAAACCAGGTAAACAGGGTGACAACGGTGACGACTGTGCGGTAGGAAAGTTTGGGGAACAGCTTGGTAAAATAATCTCCAAACGCGGTCGTCAGACCGATGGAGGTGGTCATACACGCCAGAATCATGGCGATGCCTAAGATGACATTTCCCCATTTTCCAAACAGGCTGTATACTGCATAGTTGAGCAGAACGCCGCCGTTG
>ENA-OURV01002026-OURV01002026.1-human-gut-metagenome-genome-assembly--contig:-NODE-2026-length-14900-cov-21.611586_pt1 | contig 14900 bp, 17 predicted proteins | sample MGYA00242141_ERZ509072 | MGnify/ENA primary metagenome ERZ509072 (study PRJEB26280, sample SAMEA2338763) | human gut metagenome | biome: human gut; feature: human-associated habitat; material: faeces... | reverse complement strand
TTGACATATGAAACAGCGGAAAGTCCATTGGACCCAATGGACGTAGAGCATGAAATAGAAAAAATGTGCAGGTGATAAAATGCTCAAAAAATTACGAAGAAAATTTATAGCCATAGCAATGTTATGAGTTTTAATTGTTCTCATTGCAATTGAAGGCACGATAAACATCGCAAATTATATAAGTACAAACGAGGCGTTGGATGCATGTGTTAAGCTGATTGCCGGAAACGGAGGAACATTCCCGGATCTTTTAGAACAGAAAACACAAACACAGATACATTCGGCAATACAGCAGATGAAAGTACAAATAAAGAGACTCCAACGCTCAAAGAGCCACCATCCGGCAGAACAGATGTACAGCCACCGGAGGATATGAATCAGGCTGACTTAAATGAGAACGACATAAATGAGAATGACCTAAAACGCCATGGCATCTCGCCGGAGAGTCAGTTTGATACCAGATACTTCACTGTCACTATAAACAGCAAGGGCGATGTGGAAAATATTGACACAAGTAAAATAGCATCTGTTTCGTCAGAGAATGCAGCACAATACGCGAAAAAGCTATGGAAATCAGGCAAAAAGGGTGATGGCAAAAATGGATTCTCAGAAAGTTTTAAATACCTGACAGTAGGTGAGGGGGACTCTACAATGTATATTTTTCTGAGTTGTCAGCGAGAACTTTCAACAATAAGAACATATGTATTAGCCAGTGTTGGAATCAGTGTGTTCGGACTTGCAGTTGTATTTGTTATGATATACTTTTTCTCGGGAAAAATACTAAAGCCTGTATTGGAAAGCTATGAAAAGCAGAAGCGGTTCATAACTGATGCCAGCCATGAAATAAAAACTCCACTTACCATAATAGATGCAAATACAGAGGTTATTGAGATGATGGAGGGAGAGAATGAATGGACAAGCAGCACCAGAAAACAGGTGGCACGCTTGACCTCGCTCACGGAAAAGCTTGTATTTTTGTCGAGAATGGATGAGGAAGCAACAAAGCTTAAGATGCTGGAATTTTCATTATCTGACGCAATACTTGATACCGCAGAACCGTTTAAAGCGATAGCCCGGACAAAAGGGAAAAAGCTCACAATAGATGTGACAGATGGAATACTGTATACAGGAGATGAGAAGACTATCAGACAGCTTGTATCAATTTTGCTTGATAATGCAATGAAGTATTCAGGATGCAGCAGCGTAAGCTTCGAAAAGAGTAATATCAATAAAAAGAATCTTAATAAGACAAATTTTAATAAAACGTATCTAAATAAAACAACCCAAACACAAAACGATTGTGTCACCACCATAGATCCGGCATCGGAAATAGAAATATCCCTGAAACCATCCGGTAAAAACCGTATAATTACAGTGTGGAACACTGTAGACGAGACTGCAAACATCAAAAAAGGCAGACAGGACATGCTGTTTGAGCGCTTCTACCGCACTGATACTTCACACAACTCAAAAACAGGAGGCTTTGGAATAGGTTTATCAGCAGCCTATGCTATAGTAAAGGCACACAAAGGAAAAATCACTGCAGAAAGTAAAGATGGCAGGTCTATTAAATTTACAATCGTACTGTAAATTAAAAATATTTTTTTACATGCATTTTACACACTAATGATTTTGCATTTTACATTTCCCCATTAATATATCAGTTGTAACAAACAAAGAAATAAATTCAAGAAAGTAATGAAAGAGGAAATTAAAATGAAAAATCGTATGAAAAAACTTTTAGTTTTAGCAACTGCTGCAACAATGATGACAGCAGCATTTACAGGATGTGGTTCAAGCTCAGACGGAGCAGACAACAATGCAGATACAAGCGCAGATGAAGGTACATCAAATGAGAACTTAAACGGTTCACTTTCACTTGCAGGAAGTACTTCAATGGAGAAGCTTTGTGAGGCGCTCAAGGAGTCATTCATGGAGAAAAACCCTGGAGTAACAGTAACAGTAGAGTATACAGGCTCTGGTTCAGGAATCGAGTCAGTATCAGCAGGAAGCGTAGATATCGGAGATTCATCGAGAGCACTTACAGATGATGAGAAAGCAAACGGCGTTGAGGAAAACATCGTAGCAATCGACGGAATCGCAGTAATCACAGACAAGGACAACTCAGTAACAGAGCTTACATCAGATGACTTAAAGAAAATCTACACAGGTGAAATTTCAAACTGGAAAGACCTTGGTGGAAAAGATGAGGCAATCGTAGCAATCGGCCGTGAGGCAGCTTCAGGTACAAGAGGAGCATTCGAGGAGCTTCTTGATGTAAAGGATCAGTGTAAATATGCACAGGAGCTTGACTCAACAGGAGCAGTTCTTGCAAAGGTAGGCTCAACACCTGGAGCAATCGGATATGTTTCACTTGACGTGCTTGATGATACAGTAACAGCAATGAAAATTGACGGAGTAGAGGCAACAGAGGAAAACATTGTAGCAGGCAAATATCTTCTTTCTCGTCCATTCGTAATGGCTACAAAGGGCAAGATTGACGAGCAGAACGGTATTGTTAAAGCTTGGTTTGACTATGTAAACTCAGATGAGGGACAGGCAGTTATCAAGAAGGTAGGCCTTATCCTCCCTCAGTAGAAATTATCGGGCATATTAATGATACGAAATACAGACATCAGTATTAATACATATCGACAAGATACAGGGTTTCCTCAGGAAATGGCAGGTTTCCTGGGGAATTTTTTGAAACAAGGAGTATCAAATGAAACATAAATCCATAGTAGAGAATGTTGCCAAAATAATATTCACGGTATGTGCGGTTGTGGCAATATTCGCAGTATTATCTATAACAATTTATATGTTCCTTAAAGGCGCACCGGCATTTTTCAAGGTCGGAGTGTTAAACCTCTTATTCGGAACAAAATGGGCGCCGACAGCGGCAGACCCAAGCTACGGAATATTGTACATAATCCTCACATCCATCATAGGAACAGCAGTATCTATACTCATAGGAGTACCGATTGCTCTTCTTACGGCAGTATTTCTCACTGAGGTGTCAAACAAAAAGCTCTCAGCGGTAGTACAGCCGGCAGTAGAGCTGCTTGCAGCCATTCCATCAGTAATCTATGGACTTTTAGGACTTATGATACTTAATCCGGTATTATACAAGCTGGAGAAACATATTTTTGCAAACTCAGCAACACATCAGTTTACCGGCGGATCAAATCTGCTTGCAGCAATCATAGTGCTTGCAATCATGATTCTTCCTACGGTAATCAACATGAGCGTATCATCAATACAGGCAGTACCGCAGCAGATGAGAGCGGCATCCCTTGCTCTTGGAGCAACAAAGATACAGACAATATTTAAAGTGACGGTTCCTGCAGCAAAGTCAGGAATCATGACAGGAATTGTGCTCGGAATAGGTCGTGCGCTCGGAGAAGCGATGGCTATCAACATGGTAGCCGGTGGAACGGTAAGCTTTCCACTTCCGTTCAACTCAGTGCGTTTCCTTACCACACAGCTCGTCAGCGAGATGGGATACGCCAGCGGACTTCACAGACAGGTGCTTTTCTCAGTAGGTCTTGTGCTTTTTGTGTTTATCATGATAATCAACCTCACCCTTATGAAACTCAAAAAGAAAGGAGCTGTGGAAAATGACTAGTATAAATGGAAAACGCCGTAGAATAGGCGATGATGTAGTATACTTTTTCATATATCTGTGTGCGGCATTATCGGTAGTGCTGCTTGCGGGAATCATCATATATGTATTTGTCAGAGGAATCGGGCAGGTAAACTGGCAGTTTCTGACCAGCGAGACATCTGTCTTAAGAGGCACTGTCGGAATAGCGGGCAACCTGCTCAATACACTTTACATCATAATTATCACCATGCTCATAGCAACTCCTGTCGGAGTGGGAGCAGCCGTGTACTTGAATGAGTATGCAAAGCCGGGTAAGCTCGTATCCACAATAGAGTTTGCCACAGAGACACTTGCAGGAATACCGTCAATCATCTTTGGCCTATTCGGAATGATGTTCTTTGGACAGACAATAGGCTTTGGCTACAGTATCCTGACAGGCTCACTGACACTGACACTCATGGTGCTGCCTCTCATCACAAGAAATACACAGGAGGCACTTAAAACTGTACCGGACAGCTACAGACACGGAGCAGTCGGACTTGGAGCCGGAAAATGGCACACCATCCGCACCATCCTGCTGCCGTCAGCCATGCCGGGAATCATCACAGGTGTTATCCTTGCAATCGGCCGAATAGTAGGTGAGTCAGCAGCACTCCTTTTTACAGCAGGAAGTGCAGGAATGCTTCCAAAGGTTGCCAGCGGTTATTTCTCAAAGATAATGCAGTCAGGTGGAACACTTACCATCAAGCTCTACCTTGCAGCGACAAGTGAAGGAAAATTCGACCAGGCATTTGGAATTGCGGTTGTGCTTCTCGTAATCGTATTCTTAATCAACATCCTGACAAAGGTGCTGGCAAATAAATTTCAGGCGAAATAGTTAATAAAATAATTCATATATAATAAACTAAGGCATAAGGAGCATCGATTTCGGTCGGGGCTTCTTTTTTTGACTTTTTTCAAAAAATTAAATTTCATGGAACCAAAACATACCTTATACTGTCTAATATATGTAAACAGTTTACGGAAGGGAAAAGCATATGCAACTTATAACAAAGGAGGAACTTGCGGAGCTGATCTTTGAAAATAAAGAGGGTATGTACAGACTGGCATATACGATAGTGGAAAATGATGCGGATGCACAGGATGCTGTCGGGGATGCGATAGTAAAGACTTTCGGAAATATTCAGAGGCTCAGAAAGAAAACAAGTGCAAAATCATGGCTGATGCAGATATTGGTAAATTCAGCACATGATATTGTGCGAAAAAGAAGCAAGTGGAAAATAGTAGAAAAACAATTGGAAGATACCGCTGTCACAGAGGCGTTTGAGTCTGATGAGATGTTACCGATAGTAATGGAATTGAAGGAAGAATTCAGAGAGGTAATAATTTTATATTATTATGAAGAGTTTTCTGTCGGGGAAATTTCAAAAATGTTAAAAATTCCTACAGGAACAGTAAAATCCAGACTGGCAAGAGGGCGGGATAAGCTCTCAACAATACTATAAGTAAACGGAGAGTGCAATGAAAGATATAAGCAATAGTGTTGATGATAAATTAAAAATTTATGCGTCATCTCAAAAAGTAAATATTCCTGACAGCTATAACCTGATGGTTGAGAATTGTGTAGACCGGTGCTTGAAAGAAAATGTACCAGCGAAATATAAGATTCACAAAACAGTGGCTGTAGCGGTTGTGGCAGCAATAGTGCTGGCTGGGACAGGCGGTGTATATGCTGCAAAAAATTATATTTTTGACATAATGAATTCCATATCTGATACAGAAAAAGAAAACTATGTAAGTCAGGTCAACAAAGCGGCTGTGGATGCGGATTCTTATTCGCGAGAGCTGACAGATGATGAAATTAACCGATTTAAGGAATTACAGAGAGACTATGAAAATAGTGGAAAATTCCCCAAAAATAAATTAAAAAGTATTGATTCACCGGATAAGGCAGATTCAGATAAGGTGTGTTTTGAAGAAAACACCAGTACATTTTATCTGCCGGAAAAACTTACGGATGAGGATATTCTTGAGATAATAGATTTCTGTTATTCAAGGGATTACAGCTTATCACAGGATAATAAAAATGAGCTGTCTAAACAGAATGTTGAAGAAAACATAAGCGAACAGGATGCTGTGAATATAGCAAAGGAAACAGTGGCAAGAGTATATGGAATAGATATACATAATGTGGATGTCGATGTTGAGCATGATATGAGTAACGGAAGTGACGGAACATTTTCAAGTGAATATGTATATATCACAGATAAAAGCAGTGGCATAGAGTATTCAGCAGCAGTGGATATGCAGAGTGTGACAGTTTATTATGTGGAGAAAAATTTGGCGGAGTATTCTTCGTCGTCAGAACTTGAAAATAAGCCGCTTTATGAACAAAAAGCTGTAGAGGCAGAAAATATTGCCGAGAAGTTCATGAATTATAATGAAGGCTGGAGCAAAAAAGAAATAGAATATGCCATAAACTCAGAGAAAATGCTAAGGAAGGGCATTATAGATTTCTACTTTACAACAAAGGATGGAAACGTTTGTAAAGTAAGTTATAGCCAGTCAGAGGATACATTTTACAGCATTTGTGTAATAGATGAAAAAGTATGCGAAGCGATGAGAGCGAGTTATGAAGAGGCATCACAGGAGCAGGGAAATGCTGTCATAAAAACAATAATAAAATAATTTACAAAGGAGAAATGAAAAAATGAAGAAAGTATTATGTATGTTAATAATGACAATTGCAATTGGAATTATGGGAGGAGGAACTAGAACATATGCAGATGAGATTAAAGACAATTCTGAGATAGAAGAGCAGTATTTTGAAATATTAGCATATGATGCCGAAAATAATAGGAGCTTAGCTGTATTAAGTACTCATAATGCTAATGCTGAGGTAGCAGGAAATGGAGTAAGACTTAGAAATAATCCAAATACTAATTCTAAAATTTTAGAGTTAATGTATTCAGGTGAATTGGTGTGGATTGATTGGAGTAAATATGGAAAAGGAGGTTTGGAGTGGTTTTATGTACAAAGATTAAAAACTGGAACATATGGCTGGGTAAATAAAGAGTATATTGCTCAATGGGATTAGTAAGAGATTGAAATTATAAGGTGATTATAGGTGAAATTAAAAAGCATACGATAGAAGAAAAGTAATAACAAGTGTGTTAGTTGGAACAATTATTCTAGCACAATAATTCCGTATGTTAATGAAAAATAATCTATGATTTGGGGTATGGAAAGTTTTAGTAAATTATAGATTAGAAAGGTTGGTTGATATGAGTGAAATACAATTGATGCATTATAAACAGAAAACTCCGGAAGAAACGGTCCAATTTCTTCAAGATATTTTAAAAAATATGAAGGTTGAAGTAACTGAAACATGGCAGGAAAGAAGTTCCATCGGAACATATGCTCTTCGCTTAGATTTTAGGGGAACTAAAATAGGAGCTAATGGTAAAGGCGTTTCTAAAGCTTACGCTAAAGCCAGCGCTTATGCGGAGTTTTTTGAGCGTTATCAGAATGATATATTGGGACCAAGAGTGTTTTTTGGAAGTAAATTTCCCTTTTTTATGTCTCCTGATGAAAAAATACTTTCATCAGCTGAGATTGTTCAAAACGCTAATTCATTTACCTCTTTATATTTTTCTCAGAGGGGACTTAGTGGAGTTTCTGATGAGGAGAAAGCGAAAGCGTTTTATGATGTCCAAAAGGTTGATTATCATATTTATGGATTAGAAGATAAATATATTACGTTACCTTTCTATAGCATAAAAGAAAAGAAAGTTGTATATTTGCCGAAGTCAACCTATACACCATTTTATGGCTCAAACGGTATGTGTGCTGGAAATTCACCAGAAGAGGCCCTTGTTCAAGGGTTGTCTGAGATAATTGAAAGAGTTGTTCAAAGAAGAATATTTACTGAAAAGCCAGCGCTTCCAGATGTTCCAGAAGAATATATTCAGCAGTTCCCATATGTTTATGAGATTATTCAAAAACTTAAGGAACAAGAGAAAGAAGGCTATTATTATTTTATCAAGGATTGTTCGTTTGGTGGTCAGTATCCAGTTGCAGCATTAATTGTTTATGAAAAGAATACGGGAAAATACGGAATAAAGCTTGGCTGTCATCCAGATTTTGGGGTAGCAATAGAGAGAACGTTAACAGAAGCGACTCAAGGACAAGATTTGGCAGAGTATTCAAAAAGAAGTTCTGTTGACTTTACCAATAACCATGTTGATGAATGGAAAAATATATATAACAGCTATAAATTTGGTATGGGTCAGTATCCATATCAGTTATTTAGCAAGAATCCGACATATGCTTTTACACCAGTTGAAGATGTATCTGGTATGGATAACTGGGAAATTTTACATAGATGGATTGGAAAAATCACTAATGCTGGATATGATGTTATGATAAGAGATGTTTCATATTTGGGTTTCCCTAGTTTTCATATTATTATTCCAGGTTTATCTGAGATGGTATATCCTAGCGATCTGCAATTCAGGGCAACAAATACACGGTACTATGTGTCAAATATTCTACGCGATTGCCCAGAAAAAATTAATGCAAAAAATAGTAAGTTGTTCATATCAACAATGGAATATTTCCTTGGTAATGCGTATGAAAATACAATGGAATCATACTATGGTGTAGTTAATACTGAAGATGTACCTTGCGAGAAAATATATTGTGGATGTGCTTATTTTATCGCGATGAATTATGTGCTTAGAGGTGAATATAGTAAAGCTTCAGAAAAGATGGACTATATTATGTATATGGCAGATGAAGGTATTTCTAAGGACTTAATTAATAAGAGTGAGTTTTCGTTCTTGCAGGCGGTTAAATATTATGTATCTGCCATGGCATCTATTGACAATCATGAGATTGTAATGGAATATCTGCGAACTTTATTTGATGAATATATTTGTAACAGGGTAGATGATATTTTTATTGATCAGAGGAACGTTATTATTAAGCAGTATCCATGTTTGACTAAAAATAGTATTACGAATCGTGAAAAGTATTCAGGATTATATGAATCCATTTCTCAATATACATATGCATTACGTACACGACAGATGGCAGATATTATTGAACAAAGCGAATTATCAAAATTTGTTGACTAATCGCATTTAGCTTTTAATCTACTTTGGCACTAACCCTTGAAAAAAAGGGATAATGTAATATTATATAGAAAGGAGCTTTAATATGGAAAAGTATGGACTTCTTGAGGAACATGAAATGGACAGTATTATTGCTGATAGCAATGAAAAGACTGTAGCTTCCGATGTTGCCTCATCCGCAACTGCTGGTGCAGCAGCAGCTGGTTGTGCTGTAGCTGCTTCATTTGCAGCATAGCTCTATTATGTATGGGACAGAGCTGTCCTTAAAACAAGGAGGATGGTGCTAATATTTTAGTACTGTCCTTTTCTTGATAATGTGAGGAATAATTTATGCAGGTAATTCAAATAAAAGATGTTTGTAAAGCATTTGACCAGCGACAAGTTTTAAATAATATTTCTTTAAGTGTTGAAGAGGGGGAAATTTTTGGCTTGCTTGGACCTTCGGGAGCTGGAAAGACAACTTTAATAAAAATGCTTATTGGTCTACTTTCGGCAACATCAGGAAATATTGCTATATTGGGGAAAGAATTAGATAAAAAAATTGATGAAAGTTTCCCATCATTTGGCATGGTTTTAGACAATGACGGGCTATATGATAGATTAAATTGTTATGATAATCTAGAACTGTATGCTAGAATTTATTCAATTAGTAATCGAAAAAAAGTAATCAATGATTTATTAGAAAAAGTTGGTCTGATAGAAAGTTCAAAAAAAAGTGTTTCTAATCTTTCTAAGGGAATGCGTCAAAGATTGTCATTTGCCAGAGCTATTTTACATTCTCCTAAAATAGTATTTTTAGATGAACCTACCAGTGGTCTGGATCCAGCTACTACATTGCAAATTCATTCGATGATGAAAACGTTAAAAGAAAGTGGAACTACAATTTTTTTAACAACACATAATATGAATGAGGCTCAAAAGATGTGTGATCATCTTGCTCTTCTGAACGAAGGAAATATAGTTGAAGAAGGTACACCAGAGGACATCTGCTTACATCATAGAAAAAAATGCGAAGTTAATATTGAGATGACCAATGGTGAAAAATATATGGTAGATTCACACGATCTGCTTACAGTATTACAAACTGTACTTGATACTAATAATAAAATACGCAGTATCCATTCAAATGAACCGAATTTGGAAGAAGTATTTATTGAACTGACAGGGAGAGATTTAAGATGAAAACAATTAACCACATTTGTGCTATCTTCATTAAACAAATTAAGGATTCATTGAAAAATAGACTTGTACTTGTGGTATTTTTTATGTTTCCGATATTAGCACTTGTATTTAAAGAAATAGTATCTGAAGTAGAGCTGGACTTTATTTTGCCATCATTTATGACGATGAATACTGTAATGGTACCTATTATATTTATGTCAAGTATTGTTTCTGAGGAAAAAGAAAAGAAAACACTTAGGATGCTGATAATGTCAAACGTTAAAGCATGGGAATATTTAATAGGTGTAGGATTCTGCGTTTTTCTTCTGGCTTTGATTAGTAATTGTGTTTTTCTATTTATTATTCCGTTTAATGCAAAGGAAATAGTGACTTTTATCGTTTCGTCAATAATTGGCATTATTCTATCTTTGTTAATTGGTTCTATTCTTGCAATTTTGTCAAAAAATCAAATGAGTGTTGGACCTATTACAGCACCTGTTTCTATGATAATTGGTTTGCTGCCGATGTTCTCAGCTATGAACAGCGAACTTGAAAAAATTGCTAAAGGCATTTATTCCTATTATGTCAGACAGATGTTTGTCACCTGGGAGTTAGAGAACAGTGTAAATAGCTGGTTAATACTATTAATAAATTTCTTGGTTTTGTCTTTGGTATTTGCTATATTTTATAGAATTAAAGGATTGAACAATGAGTAAAATTTTTAGTCGATACGAACACTATAAAACGCCATTTGGAGAAATGATTTTTGACAGGCAAACGCATTCTTTGCTAAATAAGGAAACACACAAGGTAAATTCCAACGAAATAAAGACATCGCCTAATGATGTATTATTTGCAATATTTCCGAATCAAATTCTCTCACATATACATCTACCTTCTTGGCTTATTACTGTTTCGATTATATCGTCATTCATTTTATTTATAGTATTGGCGGTTTTGTTTCCTAAATGGATCTATCCTTTTCAAAAAAAAGACTTTTGGCCTGTAATATTTATTGAATTACCTATTTTGATTGTATCAATTTTATTACATGAATTATCGCATGCCGTTATTGCTACTGGTTACGGAGGATTCGTTGCAGAAATTGGAATTAGAAAAATAAAATATGGATTTAAATATTATACAAGAGTGTTTTGGGGGAATGTGCCTATAAATAATAAAATATGTTTTTTGCTCGGCGGTATTGCAATGAATATGTGGTTGTCTTCGTTTGGGTGTTTTATAGTATATAGATATAAATTGGTATGTGGCTTTTTTGTTTATATTACAAATGTTTTACTGGTAATGCTGAATATTATACCACAAAAAAAGTTGAATTCGGATGGGTATCAAATAGTTGTTCAATTACAGAAATATAAAAAAAATAATCTTAATATCTTTAGGAAAAAATAAAAAAGAAATTAAAAATTTTATTGACTCTAGAAGTAAACATAGTAGTATATATTTTAAGGTGAGTCCTTCCACAAAATGGAAGTTGTAAAAGCTGTGAAATTGATTAAGATGTTTTCAAATCTTATAAATATTATTTGATAAGTACAATAAAAGCGTATTATATTAGCTATAGAATGGAGAAAACTTTTATATGGTCGTAACAAAGCCATAAAACTTGTTCCAGTAGTCGGGATGGAGACCGAAAAACTATTCCAAATGATAGACGTTTTATAAATTGTATTTGCCGGGTTAATCAGTTATACTATATGCAGATAGTATAACTGATTTTTTCGGAGGCATTTATGGCAATGGTAAAGAAAACACCGGTAGGGATTGAAAATTTTAGAGATATCAGAAAACAGGGATTTTACTATATAGATAAGACAGGGCTTATAGAACAGGTCTTACTAAATTGGGGCAAAGTCAATTTATTTACCCGTCCTCGTCGTTTTGGTAAGACACTAAATATGAGCATGTTGAAGAGTTTTTTGAGATCGGCACGGATGCATCACTGTTTGACAGATTATATATTTCCAAAAATAAAGAACTGTGTGAAGAATATATGGGAAAATACCCTGTAATCTGCCTTACACTTAAAGGCGTAGATGGATTATGCTTTGAAGATGCCAAATACAGATTAACCGAGTTAATAGGTCTGGAAGCGGAAAGATTTGATTTCTTAGCTCAAAGCGAAAGACTCTCAGAAAATGAAATCAGACGATATAAATCAATAATTGCATTGCATAACGGAATGAATACAATGGATGAAAACCAGCTTATATCGAGCGTACATGTTTTATCACAGTTGTTATATAAGCATTTTGGATAGAAGGTTATAATACTTATTGATGAATATGATGTTCCTCTGGATAAGGCTTTTTTGAATGGATATTATAAAGAAATGGTTTCATTAATCAGGGGGATGTTCGGTCAAGCATTAAAGTCAAATGATAGTTTACAGTTTGCTATTTTAACAGGATGTCTGCGTGTCTCTAAAGAAAGCATTTTTACAGGACTTAATAACTTTAAACACCACTTTACAACTTTTTTCATAAAAAAGAAATCGTACAGGGCTTTCTGATGTATAATGAGTTTGCACAAAAACATTACAAAGGAAAGTGACCCTGTACGACAAAGACATTATATAACGAAAACTCATTAATTGGTAGACTTCATAAATATTTTTTAGCATATTTTGAAACTTTTTCTGTTCCTACGGCAGAAACATTATTTTTACTGGTACTTTCAATACTCGCATTAGAATCAGCTCATTCAATAAGATTCCTGTACCAGCATTTCCTTGCCGGGATAACAGAAAAATCCCTAAATACTTTTTATCATGCCTGCTCTTATGCCAAAGCTGATTATTCAAGATTTATGAATGTAACTGCCAAAATAGCACTGCACCTTATTTCGGAACAGCTTAAATCACAGCCGGTGTTTCTTTGCATTGATGATACAATGATCTCCAAATTTGGTACAAAATTTGAAAATGCATCAAAGTTGTTTGATCATGCAGCGCATAATGGCTGTAATTATCTTAATGGACACTGTTTTGTAAGTCTGATGTTATGTGTGCCCGTGTGGAATCATGATAAAATATCATATCTTGCGGTGCCGCTAGGATACCGCATGTGGCAGAAAAAAGAATCAAAACTTGAGCTTGCTGCATCCATGGTGCGTCAGGTAATGCCTGAATTTTCTGCTCAGAAAAATGTTATCATACTTTGTGACAGCTGGTATACAAAGCAGAATCTTGTATCCATTGTTGAAGAGTATCCAAACCTTGATCTCATTGGAAATGCCAGAGCAGATTCTGTTATTTATGATCTTGCTCCTGCACCAACTGGAAGGAAAGGCAGACCGGCAAAACACGGAAAACGTTTATCAGCAGATGATGATTCCACACTGTCAGATGAAAAAATCAATGGCTATTATATTGGTGTAAGACGCATACTGACTAATTTGTTTGGCTCAAGTGAGGTTCTAGCTTATGTTACCACATCTGATAAAGATTCCGGCACCAGAAGACTCTTTTTCAGCACCATATTTCCAGAACAGCTGCAGATTTTCTGCACAGAACTCCTGCTTAGGAATGTCGCATAGAAAAGCTGTACAATGATCTGCACCATTGTAGAGACAACACTCATTCCCACTATGATAACATCCGCAAATGGGATCACTATAGCCACTATAGCAACAACTACATTTAATAAAAATACAATCCATGTGCTTTTTCCAAGGCTTGCGATATCGCTGTGTACACGGCTTCCGACCACATCACTTACAGACGTACACACCTGATAAGTTACCATAAATGTAAGAACGGCTGCTGCAACAGAAAACAGCATCGCAAAAAGAACGTTAAATGATGTAAGACTCGATATTATATTGCATACAAGTGAGATGATACTGAGCACAAACGCATTGGCACATCCGTTTGTGTCTTTTCCGTCATTATAAAGTCCTACCAGATAAATGATTGATAGGACAACCGAGGCAACAGTTGCCAGCAGATTGATGATCGGAATGACAGACAGCACGCTGCATATGATAAAGGCAGACCTGTGCAATAAACATTTTTCGCAGTCCTTCGGACGCATTTCCATAAGTATTCATGGTGAAAACTCCTTTTCTTAATGATATGAGGGTCAAAATGTATTTTGCCCCTCATGATTAATCAGATATACCCTTTAATCATAATATAAATATATCAGTAACCCGGATAGAAGTAAATCCCAAGTTAAAGTTATATTTCTTAAACAAATCTTAATATGTTACATAATTGGATTTTAATGTTACAATTGATACAATAAGATCAACATAAAACTTCCGGAGGCAATTATGTATAAAGTATTAGTATGTGATGATGAAAAAGACATTGTATCGGCAATCAGCATTTATTTGACCAGCGATGGCTACGAGGTAATCCCGGCGCGAAACGGGCTGGAGGCGCTCGATATAGTAAAACACAATGATGTGCATCTTGTCCTGATGGATATAATGATGCCTGTCATGGACGGCATAGAGGCGATGGTGGAAATCAGAAAAATCTCTAATGTGCCGGTCATACTGCTCACTGCCAAAAGTGAGGACACTGACAAGGTACTCGGGCTCACGGTCGGAGCAGACGACTATGTGACGAAACCGTTTAACCCGGTAGAACTGCAGGCGAGGGTGAAGTCGCAGATCAGGAGGTACATGCTTCTTGGCGCAGGCAATACAAGCGCAGGAAAGCTGGTAATCGGCGGCATTGAGCTGGATGACAAATCAAAGACGGTGACAGTTGATGGCGAGGCAGCAAATCTTACACGTACAGAGTACGATATTTTGAAGCTTCTCATGGAGCATCCGGGCGAGGTGTATTCGCCGAATCAGATATATGCAAAGGTCTGGAAGGATGAGCCGTATGGGACAGAAAACACGGTGGCGGTACATATCCGCCATCTCAGAGAAAAGGTTGAGATAAATCCGGCTGAGCCAAGATACTTAAAGGTCATCTGGGGTCGCGGATACAAAATTGACGCTGAATAGGTGCATGCTTGATA
>ENA-OURV01002021-OURV01002021.1-human-gut-metagenome-genome-assembly--contig:-NODE-2021-length-14926-cov-12.129514_pt1 | contig 14926 bp, 10 predicted proteins | sample MGYA00242141_ERZ509072 | MGnify/ENA primary metagenome ERZ509072 (study PRJEB26280, sample SAMEA2338763) | human gut metagenome | biome: human gut; feature: human-associated habitat; material: faeces... | reverse complement strand
TGCCCGGCATCGGTCTGGTAAGTGCCCGCCACCTGATTCAGGCTGCCGGAAGTGCCACAAAACTTTTTGAACATGCCCGCGAACTGCCGGCCCTCATCCCCGGCCTGTCGCCCAAGATAGCTACCGCCTTCCAGCATACCGAAGTGTTCCGCGTGTGCGAAGCTGAACTGTCGTTTGCACAGAAACACCAGATTCAATGCCTGACCGAAGACGACGAAGCTTACCCTTCCCGCCTCCGCGAATGTCCCGATGCTCCGCTCGTGCTGTTCTACAAAGGCTCGGCCAACCTGAACTGCCGCCACATCCTGAGCATCGTGGGTACGCGCAACGCCACCGATTACGGCAAATCGCTCTGCCAGCGGTTCATGCAGGAACTCAGTACCCTGCTGCCCGACACGCTGATTGTGAGCGGACTGGCTTACGGCATTGACATCCACGCCCACCGGGAGGCCCTCTCCCGCGGCTTCGACACCGTAGCTGTATTGGCTCATGGACTGGACCGCATTTATCCCGCCGTACACCGCCGCACGGCTACCGAGATGCTGACGCAGGGCGGACTGCTCACCGAGTTCATGAGCGGCACCAATCCTGACCGGCAGAACTTCGTGAAGCGCAACCGCATCGTGGCCGGCCTCAGCGATGCCACCCTCGTGGTGGAATCCGGTCCCAAGGGAGGTTCTTTGATTACCGCGGAAATTGCCGAGAGCTACCAGCGCGACTGTTTCGCCTTTCCGGGCCGTGTGGGCGATACCTACTCCACGGGCTGCAACGTGCTGATACAAAAAAACCGCGCTGCCTTGATACAGAGCGCGGAAGACGTAGTAAAAGCCATGAACTGGGACCATGCCCCTGTCGTGCCGCAGGTAGTCCAGCGACAGCTTTTCCCGGAACTAAGCCCCGAAGAAGAACAGGTAGTCACCCATTTAAAGAAACACCCCGACGGCATTCAGGTCAACACACTCGTGGTGGAGACCAACATCGCCATCAACCGTATGACCAGCCTGCTGTTCAATTTAGAGATGAAGGGCGTGGTTCGTGCTTTGGCTGGAGGAGTTTACAAGTTAGCCTGAGGGAGTATTACATCCCCCAAACCATAATTTTCTTTCCGCCAAACGACTCCTCGCGATGCCAGATTTTATCGTCCCAGCTCACTCCCTTATCACGATTGAAAAGGATAAAATGCCCCTCGTTGATGGTGCCGCCACACTTGTCCATATACGCTGCGGTCTGTTCCAATCCTTTACGGATGATACCTTCTTGTTCACCCCGCTTGATTTTGAGTTCCATCACCACACGTTGCATTGGGCCACCATAATGATTTGTCAGAGGTTTCGTTATCAGCAAATCCGTACGACCACGGCCAAGGCCATACTCGCGGTCAATATAACCACCACCATTCACCACACGCTGCAAGAAAGCCTGAAGCAACAGCTGTGGCCCGCTCTCCTTATAATCAAAACGTTCAATCCACGAATCCGCATTCTGACGAAAGAAATCTTGAAAATCAAGTAACAGCTTTTCCATGTTGATGCTGTTATCAGGGTTCATATACCACGCAGACTGCTGCACCAGCGTCTGCTGACGTGCCCATGTCAATTCGCGCGGAATCACCTCACGATAAATGGCATTTGCAATACGCAGAGGCTTGTCACGCACCACTAAGCCCATATCCACCACATATTGGATGTCATCGTCTTTCAGGTGTTGCTCCACCTCTCCGTCCTCGTTGGCCAGAATCGGAGCAATTACATTTCTCACCCTCTCTTCCCGGAGTTTGTCTATCAGTATATCGATGTGCGTGTCACGACGATAAATCAGCCGCTCCTGCGCACGATACATCATTTCCGGTATAATCCGCACACTCCGGTCACGGTTCTCACGCATGTTCATTGTCACCTCATAGCCCAACGCATTCACCAGCCACGGCTGCCCCTCTGTGGCCTCCCATATCTGCGGGAAACAAGCCTCGTCAAATACCTGGCCCGTAGCCGCCGTATGCTGCATATAAAGCTGATGAATTTCTTCACGGGAGAAATTCCCCAAACGAAGCGATTCAGCCTTGATGTTGAACGCAGAACCACCCGTCACAATATCCTGATTCGACAACACAATCCGATAGTCACGCACATCGCGTACCCCACACAGAATAATACTTTGCGGAAATGCCTGAGGCCGCAAGTCGTATCCACTGCGAAGCTGACGCAACACGCTCACCAGCGAATCGCCTACCAGTGCATCAATCTCGTCTATAAACAAGAGTAAGGGTTTGTCCAATTTCTGGCAAAGCAATGACAAATATTCCGTGAGCTTCACTGAAGCCGCACTATTCCGTTTCACTTGTGAAGCCAATATCTTTGGCATTTCCTCTTTCAGAATCATCTGGAGCTGAAAGCTGATGATGTCTATTACTCCATCAATCACCTCCTCCACCTGATTTCTCATCGCCTGTCCCCCTTCCACATTGGCATACACGGCATAAAATTCCCCCTGCTTGTTGATGTAGTCACGCAAGGCCAGCAGACACGAAGTCTTCCCCGTCTGGCGTGGCGCATGAAGAATGAAATACTTGTTCTGCCGGATGAGCGACTCTATTTCCTCCAGGTCAAAGCGTGTCAGCGGGTTAATGCAGTAATGCAGCTCCGGCTTCATCGGGCCGGCCGTATTGAAAAATTTGGGAACAGGTTTCATAGGCTTTGCGTATGTATATAGCAAAGATACGAAAATCTGCTTACAGTGCCGCAATCTCCTCCCGAATCTTTGCGTAAGGCGCATCCTTCAGCAGCACCTTCTTCGAGCCGTCCAGCAGATACAGTGAAGGCATCGCTTTCAGGTCATACAGGGCCCCCTGCTTCACCGTCTCGTAGTCACTGCCCACCGTCCATCCCTGGGGCAAATCACTCAGCGTACGCTTCCATACCTCCTGATTCCCTTCGGTGTACACCGCCAATACCGTCAGCTTCCCGCCCTTTACGGCCTCTGCCAGCAGCCCGTCGGCCACCATCTCCTGCATCGTTTCATGACAGCTCGGGCACTCCGGATCGTAGAATACCAACAGCAGACGGTTGTTCTTTGCCCGCGTCTGCGCCAGCGACCGTTTGCTGCCGTCCGGCAGGAAATACACAAAGTCCGTCGCCCTCTTCCCCGGGCAGTTCCGGCTAATCAGGTCCAGACTGAACTTCAGCGAACTCTTCCGCGCTTCGTCCACGTATTCACTTTTCAGCATCCGCTCCAAGAACAAAGCATACAAGGCCTCGTTGTGGAAAGGCGAATTCGGATTATACAAGTAGTCCTCCATCATTTGCAAGAACACCTTCCGCGCATGTTCCTGCACCTCCAGTCCCTTGCAGAAACCATCCAGACTGCCTTTCACCTGTGTTTCAGTGAGCGTACCGTCGGCCAGAATGGCCAAGTAATTGGCTGCCCCTTGCTCCGATACGTTCCGGTTGTTCACCAAGACCGTATCCGCGAAGTTGAAGTTCTCCCAATAGTGCGCCATGAGATATGCCTTCCGTTCCTCCGGCTGGGTGAGCATGGTGGGGATTTCAGGGAAAGGGAATTTGGCTTCCGAGACGGTTTGAGGGTTTTCTACGGATGCAGTAGTTTCTGTTTGCTTCTGCTTGGAAGAATTTCCACAGGCGGAAAATAATAAAACCATTCCTACAAATAAGATAAGTCTACTCATATCCACTCTTATATTTATCCAAAATTCCCACCATTTCCCCATTATCACTCTACAATATCTCGTACACAACGTACATAATAACTATTTTTCCCGCCATTTGAAATAGACATGTTACCATTAGGAACAACCTCATAACCATAACGTGTACCCTTATCCAGAGGGGAAGTATATGTACCAAAAACAGAACTCCACGTAAAAAGTGTACGACAATGATAGCCGCGTTCCTCCCCCCCATAAGTTACTTGTGGAAAATTCGTTAAATCACCAGTCCCTTTCTTTCCATTTAAGGTCATAAATAATAACTCACGTTGATTAGGAACTCTCCACTTTCCACTTGAGACTCCCCCTTCAGTGAAAGTAGCACAAAGCGTACTACTTACAGAACGAGCCTTTTCTCCTGTACATATACCGGCATCTGTATTTGCAATAGCAAAAGCTTTATACATTCGATTGGAATTTGATCTTTCAGTATGTTTGTTATCCAATTCTCCACTGGTTACAGGGACCTGGCGTAAAGCTGCAGGAGCAAGGTATGTGAAATAAATTGTATTATCATTTTTATACCAATAATTTTGAGGTCTATTTCCGCCTGCACTATTTCCCTTAATATTACCCAAATTCCGCACACAACGATAATATCGATTCCCAATTCCAGAATTCGTTTCATTAGCACTATCATACCATTTATCCGCTTGCGTCGCCGTACTATTAGAAAAACCCTCTTCAGCCCAAACAGTCATCACATCTTTAATATCATCTCGTGTTGCGTATGTACTGCTATAATAATGCATAAATTCCCATTTTGAGGAAGTATAAAAACGGCTTTCTTGTGAAAGAGCATCCGCACCAATAAAGAAAGCTGCATACTGATTCAAAGCAGGCATATACCATTTAACTTCATTCTCGTCAATCACACCATTACCATTGTCATCCCGGTTTCTCTGCAGGCAAGCTAAATAAGCTGATTGTACAAGCAATCCATTATATCCAGATTTCTGCTTATCAGGAGCAGAATAACCGTTTGATGAAGAATTTATATAGGTAGACCACCTTGGTGACCCATAACTACCAACTCCCCACATAGCTATTGTATTACTCAACCCATCCCGAAGATCAGTTGGCTTGGTTCCTGGAGTTCCCATCGGTAATGAACCCGTTTCATTTACAGTCTCTAATCCTATAGCAGATTTTAAACCAGTAACTGACGCATCTGTATTGTAAAAAGTCTGTATAGACCGCTGACTTAATACATACGCTGCATTTATAATGGCACTCTCTCCATCTGCACTCGAACGAATATCACATAATATCTGCAATTTACGATTGGGTTTATTTACTGCATATTTCCAAGCCGGAACACTATTGTCTATTTGAGCTCCCTCAGGAGTGGCGTATTGTTTAATCCAACCACTTTCACTCTTATCATTTGAATAATAATATTCATTGACAAAGCATGTTACCTTATATTTCTTTTCGCTATCCCATCTCGCATCGTCTGGATTCTGTGCTAAATCTTGAAGTGTCACAATAAATTCTTCAATATCCATCACATCCGTTGAACTATATGACCGCAAATTGTCACTATAATTTCCACCGTTCTTCTCGTTAACTCTAAATTGTACCCATGCAGCGTCCGAAGCTTTCTCAGCCCCTAAATCAGTAAAAGGAGTATTTACCAAATAATTAATTTGACCTTTGTTTTTATACTCTGCCAGCTGTGTAGAAGAAAATGTCATTAAACAAGTTTCATAATGCGCATCCAATGTATACAGATTCGTTTCAGTGGTATAATACACATCACCAGTTGCTCCAGGCTGATTTTCCACATTTTTTTCTACTTCAACAATAATACTATTTACCCCATTCACATGCACATTATAAGTATAAGACGTGTTTCGAGAGGTCTTAAAGTTACCCCAATCCCTTTCACTGAAATCACCTAAATGAATCTTATATTGTACGTTTGCATTGATTGTTCCATCTGTTTGCTCAAAACTTCCAGACAATACTACATACGTTCCATAATCAGGGGCATATACCCATCCACCATTTTGTACCTTAGTTTCCTCTACAGATCTTTTTTCTTGCTTCTCTCTATCGTCATACTTGCTGACTTCTTTTTTCGAAACTTTTCGATTTTCAGGCATATAAAAGGTGAAAGTACGATATTCATTTTGATTCTCATCTTCACCTTCAGTTACCACATTAATTGCATCATCCTCTGATATCGTATAATAATTTCCAGCTTCTCCTGAAGTGGGAGTTTTTCCATCAAAATCTTCAGCTTCATTCATTACTCTTGTACGCAAAGGAACATTTACGACACGAAATGTCTTTGGAGTAAACACTCCATTAGTCCCTTGCGTATAGAGATTAAAGGTAATTTTTGCATCAGTACGATAAAGAGGTACTGTTCCTTTCAACTCTGTATTAGCATCCGGAATAACACAATATCCATCCCCCTGATCTTCTCCTGAAGAAGGACTAAATTTTCCGGATAAGACATATCTTGCTTGCGTGCGATTGATAATATCTGCATTCTTTTCGGCCAATCCAATGGTCAACCCCTTTAAATCATCAATGGTAAAATTCTCATCAAGAGTGTCATGAAGGCTATTCAATTTTGCGGCCAATTCACTGACATTATATTCTGCTGGCACACCATTATTCACATTGGCTATTGCAAAAATATAACTAGGCCCTGATGTGGTACTAATGTTTAGAGTTCTCGTAGATGCTGGATCAGACAAATAAGTCCCGTAAAAAACAGTTTTCAGACGCCGTTCTGAGTTGAAAATCAACACGAACAAATCATATATCAATCCATCTTCCTGATTTGTGGCCCGAGTAATTTCTACCTGCCCCGCTTCCGCTGAATTTATATCTAATTGCACTTCCACAGGTATTCCTTCTCGAACATTCTGTGATAGTGAAGAGTTCAAACCCAAATCATCACTGCATGCCACGCTAATCAAAATACTTAATAGTATCCCAAAATATATTCTCACCTGTTTCATAACTTTTATTTTACTCAAAGACAACATTATTAGTCACTGTAGCCCATTCTTTTGTCTCAACGGTAAACGTAGGTTGCACACTTACACCTTTAGGAGGAATTTTACACAGAATATTGATATTTTGATTTTGACCTACAGTAGGTAAATAAATATACTTCTGAAAAAAATGATCATCTACAACATAATTCATTGTTACATAATAAGAATAATTTCTATTATACGTATTATCCCCTCCCCATGTAAATACATCCGGCTTAGTTGAACCATACGGGCAAGGAAATACATAATATTCCACACTTTTTTCACTATTATCAACTGATATGTCTGTATTTACGACTGCCGTAATTTCAGTAGGACTACCTAATATTTCAACTACTCCAGAAGGTCTAGATTGAAATATAGTTCTAATCTGGTCATCAGTATATAGCTTATGGTTCGAAGCATCCTCTGGAGGAAATAAATATCCACAGCCTACTCCTCTATTCAGAGAAATAGCATCTATCCGCAACTCTTCATCACTTTCTGTTTTAGCAAAATAAAAACAAATACGAGAAACCGCACGTTCCAACTCAATATTCACAGTAGTACATTCATCTTCTGCAATTGTAAATACTCTATTCTCTGTATTATCAGTTTTCTTCTCCGGATTACTCATTGGAGGTGCATAGACATCTCCATCTTTATAAAATCCCGTAAGTTGAGTTCCCAAAAAGTCCGATTTTTCCAATGAAACGGTTCCTTGAGTACCATATTCCTCATTAGCAGCCACAAGGAAAGTAATCTCTCCACTTTCCATCAAATCCATTTGTATCACTTGATCAGCATTCTGAGTGACTTCTTTATAACCTACCAGTTGCCCATTGGTATTATATGCACAAACCTTCAAATGATAAATCTTATCTGCCGGATCAGCTACAACATCATCTACCCGCGAGGCCACATCTACATACAAATATGTCTTGATAGTACCATTTCCCGATTGATTATCTTTCTTACAAGAAACCATACCAAGTAGAAACAGGCACATCCACAAGCATTTAATCCATCTAATCATACTCATAGTCATTCTACATTAACGGTTTTTATCAGGTTTCTTAATTTAATCCCATCCATAATCTGGAGTCAAATCCTCAATATACCATTGAGGTACTGTTATACTTACTCCCACAGTATTAAACACAATTGAAATAGGAAGCTGTGCTTCTTGCTTCGTCACATCTATTACATCAGCATTACGCACCAAATAATTATATAAATTGCCTCGTAAGAGTTCTTTTCCCGTACTCTTTTCAGTCAATACCAGCATATGCTCACAATAATCTGCACTCAGCTCTCCATTGGTATCATCCATACGAAATAATGCTAAATCTTGTGTACAATAGCATTTATTCTCATTATCATAAATCAAATCAGGATAAATTGTTCCCTTTTCGCCTAAATTGACTTCATTTTCAAAAGAAGTCTGCGCATTCGAATTTTCGAAGCTTAGCTGATAAGGAATTCCAGCATCCTGACGCGAAGCATCGGGAGCAGGAAGTCCGTGAATCTCCACATTTACTTTGATGTGTGAACTGTAAAGCGTCACTGTATCACGATACATCACTCCTTCCTGATTGGGCATCACAAATTCCTGCTGGCCCAGATAATTGTAATCATGATTGGTTACAGGTACCTCCGGGTCACTCCATGCCGGGTCCTGTAAATAAATATTGCCAAAATCTGTTTCGGTAGTGTGGTTTACCACCTCTGTATGGTCATAGGCATTCCCTACTGCCACCACCTTATAACGCTGTCCTGCTTTGAGTCTGAAAGACGGGACAGCCTCAAAATTAGTTAATTCGTCCTGATTGTATGAGCCGACTCCCAGCATATGGCCATTCTCATCGAAAACATACAGGTCTACCTTGCTCATATACTGGTGTAACACGTCCTTGTCGCCGTCGGCGAGATACTGGAAGTAAATGGTCACATTGTCGCAATCATCCAGATCTTCTTTAATACAGCCAGTTGTCAGGACGGTAGCAACCAGCATAAATATAATACTATATATAAATCTCACCATATTTTTTTATAATATTAGAACTGTATGTTTGAATGATAATGTGTGAACATAAGTCACACATTATCACCTTTCTCATTTTTATTCAAAAGTAGGATTCAGGGTTACAACCTCCCAGCTACTTACAGTTACTTTTACTATTACGCACTGTGTGTTATCCGGATCCCATGGACCTACATTTTCTTCTGAAAATTCATAAGTCATTTTATAAATTTTACCAGCTTCCAATGATGTGTTAACATTTGCAATTAAAGTATTGCTAATTGGGTCGACAGTAGTTCCACGTTTAGCATCTACAAGCAATCGGACTTGGAGCATTTCTGTTGCTGCAGTCGAATTAGGAATTATATTATATGAGAATACCCCGTCTGTTGGGTTCCATACGACATTTTGGCCAGTTAAAGATGCCCCACTGATATTATCAAAAGCCCAAGAGTTATTTGTCCAAATAGTTTCCTGGCCTGCTTCATTGGCAGCAGCAGGTTGCAAACCGCCAATTGTACCACCGACAGTAGTAGTAGTATAGAAATTCGTTAAACCAATCTTCTTCAAATCAATTGAAGAATATTGAATTCCCAAATTGTTACACTTGATACCTGAAATCTCCAAACGGGAAACCAATGGGCTGATAGTCAGGTCAGCTTTTACCACATTCTGCTCATGTGTACCATCACCTCCTTCCACAGGGTCCAAAGTTGTATCTTCACCAAATAACACTACATTATCGAAATTCTGCTGTGCAGAAGCATTTATTACCTTCTCTTTCAATATATTAGCAGTACCAATTGCATTCAGATCTCCCAATAAGTTATCATAGTTACCCACTACATATACCTGTTCTATAGAAGCCGGCAAACTATGTTCTACATAACCTGATTCTGTCAAATCATCCCAGTCATCACTTTCAGATGTCAAAGTAGTAACATGACCTACACTTCCTGTTGCAGTTGTATAAAAAATAGCCACTTTATTCAATGTAACCACATCTCCAGCTTCTGCTGCAGAAGTCGCACGACTACCTTCAGAAATACCATTTAATGATATCACCATAGTTTTAGACTTGCCACCATCTACAGTTGCATCAGTAGTCACATCTTCATTAGAGCATGCGAACAAACCCAAGCCCGCAAATGCCAAAAATAAACCTTTAGATAATTTCATAATCCATAAAATTTAAATTACACATATTCTTTTCTTATTCTCTATCCTGCTTTTATTCTGCCATATATTCCATATACTGCTTCAGCTGCGACAGATTCTCCCCTGCTTGCGGATAGCCCTTGGCCTGGGCCTCGGAGAAAGCCTGCACGGCTTTTTCCAGCTCGCCCGCCTTGATATAAACCACTCCCCTCATGTTCAACAGTTCCCCTTCGGCCGGCGCATTGTCCAACAGGCGAATGGCTTCGTCCGTACGGTTGGCTTCCATAAGAGCCAGTGCAGCATTGTTTACGGCCGTCACATCGTTCGGATAAGCCTGTGCACCGCGCACCAAGCAATCTACGTATTCAGGACTCCCCTTTCCATAACTGTCGGCCACCTGCTGAATCTCGCTCACGCTCATCAGTTCCGGATGGGTCTTGATCATCTCCCGGCCTTCGGCCACGGTGAAATGACGCACGTTGTATTCTATACGGTATTCGTTGCGACGGACTGCCGGATACATCTCGTTCAGCAAACGCTGATAGATTTCAGGCGGTACCAGCGCTTTCAACTGCTCTTCGCACGCATCCTTGTCGTCTCCGCAGTGATCAATGATAGCCAATACTTCTTCACTCTTCAGCAGTTTAGGGTGCTTCACCACCTCCTCGCGCAAGCCAACCCAGTCTTCACCCTTCCAGTCTACATGATACAGCTTCGGATCAATCGCTTTCAGGTCCTCTTTTACATATTCCGTAAAGGCCTTGGCACGGCGTTCAGACAGCTTCATGTTGTAGGCAAAAGTTCCTTCCGGTGAGGCATAACCGGTCACGTAAATACCCGTAATGGTCAAATCGTGATTGCCTTCCACCAACGCAATGGAATTGCGCACCGTATCCAGTTCTGCCCGGTTATTCTTGTATTTCGGTTCAATGCGGTAACTGTCCTGACGGAACTGCAGACGGGCAGACCGTGTTTCAGAACGCCGCTTCACGATTTCTTCCTTCGGCTGGATAAACGGAGAATAATAAGCCGGAGTCATCGGCGGGAAGATATCGCCCGTAGTGGCCGTTTCATCCCCGTCATTACACTGGGCACAGCCGGTCACATAGCCCCGAAGCTGGAGATTTCCCCCAATCATCCAACGCTTGAAAGGAACGGATGCATCGTAATCGAGGGTTTGAGACGTACCGTTCTTGCGGCGCACCTTCACCACAGCCCCCGGATGAAGGTCGGTATGTTCAAAAGCCTCCGTACGCTGCTGCACCTTGTCGCGCACCTTTCCGTTCACCACAAAAGAAGGCAGCTCCTGCTCCTGCGTTCCGTCGGCAGAAAGAATCACCGGCACCACGCACAGCGAATGCTGGTTCTTGATGTCCAGCCCGTCCAGACTCACCGTCATCTTCACACGGGCCTGACGGTCGGCTGTCTTTGCCACTTCGCGGTCCACAATCTTGATTTCACTCAAATAAGAAGTCTGGCCCCACACGGGAATGCCGGCAGCCAGCACAAATACGAGAGAGATAATATATTTTTTCATCCTGCGTTCCTCCATCATTTAATTATATAAATCAAGGATATGGCTGCCTTGGTCAGGCCGAAATAATCTTTCTTGTCGCTTCCGCGCCATTCCCCGCAATGCGGACAGTCGTACTGGTCGTAGTTGGCACGTATCCACCCGGCTCCGATTTCCAGCCCCAAGTTCCAGTGCTTGGACAGCACAAACTGATAACCGTAACCGATACCGGCTCCGTACATACCCCCCTGATAACGGTAATCCTTAAAAGAAGGGAAAATCTTGAGATCCATATTTGCCACATTAAATTGTCCGCCCAATGCATGAAGTGCCAGGAAATGCCCGTTAAACGCTTCACAGAACCAGTAACGCACCTCGGGCTGCACCAGCCAGTGTCTCATCTTGCGGTCGTTTCCCAAATTGAAAGGATTGTAATTACCCGACAAATCAATGGTCCACTTCGGAGCTACGCGAAACTCTGTACCAAGATTCAACGTAGTAGTCACGTCATAAAGCAGGTTTGTTTTCACGGCTATTTTCTGAGCAGAGCCCCCCAAGCAAACAAACAGAAATATCATCCACAGAAAAATTCTTTTCATAGTAGGAATACCTTAACCTTTATACTCATTTTATTTCGGTTACAAAAATATATATAAATTATATGCGACGAAAAGCAAAGAATTCCCATATAATCATAACGAATTCCCATTTTGTCAAGAACATTTTACAAAATGAGAATTCCTTGTAATAGTCTATTTATCAAATAGAAAATAAACTATTTACATATGGTTTTATCCTCTTTCAAGACAAGGTCTTACGGAAACTGTTAGGGCTGATGCCGTATTTGTCTTTAAACAAGCGGTAAAAAGTAGAAATGCGGGGAAGGGCACTTTCTTCCGCCACTTTATTGATACTCCAGTCGGGATGCTCGCGAAACAAACTGACGGAATATTCCAGACGAAGGTCATTGAGATAGGTGCTCAGGTTATTGGAGGTAAATTTTTTCAGAATGGCAGCAAAACGATTACGGTCCACTCCCATCAGCTGGGCATAATCATCCCGCCCCAACTGATAATTCAAATACAGTTTCTGCTCCTTCACCTGCCAGTCGAACTTGAAGAACAAATTCTCATCACTTCTCTGTTCCTCCTCTGCCGTTTCTTCTTGCTGTTCACGCTCCACATTATTGATTTCCTTACGCTGGTCATCAATCGTCAACACCAGTTCTGCCATTTTCCGGTTTTTCCCACGAATCACGTGTAGGGCACGCCAAAGCCCGCCAAGCAATCCCAACAGCAGTAAAGCCACACCGATTAGCCCTCCAATAGCATAACGCTGGACCTTCAACCGATAATCCGCCTTTTCCAAACGATATTCACGCGCTACCGCCTCTGTGACATCCGACAACTGAAAAATCTGGCTGCGTTCACGACTGACCGTCATCTGACGGGAAATATGATACACCTGCGCCATTGTAAGATAAGCATGCACGTAATCACCCAACGCACGATAGGCCTCACTACTTTGAATCAAGGTACGAAGACGGACAATATTCAACGTATCAGCCTCGTTGACCTGAGCCAGATATTCCCGGTTATGACGCAACACTTCCTCGTAACGGCCTACCTTCAACAGATAATTGTTCATTTCCAGCAAACCTGCCTGGGTCTTGGAAAAAGAAGTGGCATAAAATTTTTCAGCATATACATCAGATAAATATCCTTTGTGCAGCCGATAAGCCAGATAGGCCATCTTACTGTACACAAGCCCTTTATAACGGTCCAGCACATGCAAATCCTTTGACAGGCATTTCTCCCAGACAGCAAGCACCTCCTCCCGTTTCAAGCCTAATTCCCAGGCTTTCTGCAACTGATTATCATTCATGTAATAAAACATCAGATAACCCATACTGTTACAATACAAAAGATAATCACCCTCCGTTTGAGGTTTCGACAAAAGCGACACAGCCTTCATGACACATTCATAACTCTTGGAGAAAAGCCCCATCTTACGGTACAAATCGCCTTTCATCTGCAGCATGGTCCCCTGTAAGCCCACATTATGATGCTGCAACGCGTATTTTTCACCCTCCGCAATCACCTTGGCGGCTTCCTTTAACTGAAAAGACAAAATAGATGACCGGGCCCACAGCATATAAGCGTAGTGAACCAGCACGGAATCTCGCTGCAAGCCTCCATCTTCAAATGCACGACGGACATAATACGTAGCCATATAATATTGCGACTGCGTATGATAAGACAAAGCCCGTAAATAATCTTTTTGATAGGAAGAACAAGCTATTCGATTTCCTGCACTGTCCAGCAATGCAAGAGAACCTAAAGAATCGTATGCAATCCTCCTCCGCATATCATCAAAAGAGACCGATGACGCATAAAGAAAAGAAACAATCAAGCTAAAACCAATGCCTAATATGAACTGTTTCATAAATCCCCTTTTTATGCTCCGAAAATACCAAATTTTTCATTCAACGCAAAAAATGGGCAAAAAAAACGGGCAAAAAAAATGGGAGAACGCTTTCTCCCAACCTTGTTAACCTTAAATCTAATACTATGAAAAAAATCACGTGACAAATGTAAGAATAACACTTATTCTATGCAAATATTCAAACCCTGATTTTCAGCTTTTTAAAAACTTTTAGCAATAGGAAAACAATTCGCCCCGAAACAATCTCTGCTCCGGGGCGAATCTTTGTTTATTCAGAAATAGTTGACAATTAGTCTTTCAGTTTGGCCTTGATGAAATCGCGGTTCAAACGAGCGATGTTGCTGATAGAAACGCATTTCGGGCATTCAGCTTCGCATGCACGAGTATTTGTACAGTTACCAAATCCCAGTTCGTCCATCTTGGCAATCATGGCCTTTGCACGACGCAAAGCTTCAGGTTTACCTTGAGGCAACAGGTTCAACTGGCTCACCTTAGCAGAAACGAACAGCATAGCTGATCCATTCTTACAAGCTGCTACACAAGCACCACAACCGATACAAGTAGCAGCATCCATTGCTTCGTCAGCTACCGGCTTCGGAATCAGGATAGCGTTGGCATCCTGAGGAGCACCTGTACGTACGCTGATGAAACCACCGGCCTGCATAATTTTGTCGTAAGCGGAACGGTCTACCATCAAGTCCTTGATAACCGGGAAACCGGCAGAACGCCACGGTTCCACTGTAATTACATCGCCGTCATTGAAACGACGCATGTAAATCTGACAAGTAGTAGCTCCTGTAGCTGGTCCATGAGGATGTCCGTTGATATACAATGAGCACATACCGCAGATACCTTCACGACAGTCGTGGTCGAATACAATCGGTTCTTTTCCTTCTTCGATGAGCTGTTCATTCAAAATATCCAGCATTTCCAGGAAAGAAGTATCACCCGGGATATCCTTCATCTGGAATGTATCGAAATGACCTTTATCCTTAGGTCCGTTCTGACGCCAAATTTTCAGCGTAAATGATATATTTTTATCCATTTTACTTAGATTCTTTAATTGTTTA
>ENA-OURV01002016-OURV01002016.1-human-gut-metagenome-genome-assembly--contig:-NODE-2016-length-14953-cov-2.777487_pt1 | contig 14953 bp, 8 predicted proteins | sample MGYA00242141_ERZ509072 | MGnify/ENA primary metagenome ERZ509072 (study PRJEB26280, sample SAMEA2338763) | human gut metagenome | biome: human gut; feature: human-associated habitat; material: faeces... | reverse complement strand
ATTTCCTCGCCCCTGCGGGGCAACCGGAAATGATGCACAAAAACTTCATGCATCAGCATTTGCGCATTTTCACGGTGCAGCGCACATGCATGAAGTTTTATTGCTTGAGGTAGAAAAATGAAAGAAATGCTGCATTATCTGAAGCCCTACTGGAGAGGGCTGCTCGCCGCGACCATTGCCGTGGCGATATCCACGGTCTGCGACCTGCTGCTGCCCGCCATCATGAGCGAAATTCTCAACAAGGGCGTTTATCGGGCGGATTTTGCCTACATCGTCAAATGCTGCGCCATCATGGCGGCGGTGGCGCTGGTGGGGCTGGGAACGGTGCTCTTGGGATCGAAAATTTCCAACGACGTGGTGGCGTCTTTCTGCGCCGACCTCCGCGCCGCCGTGTTCCGCAAGGTCAACCAGATGAGCTTTGAGGAATTCGGCGAGCTGGGGACGGCGGCGCTTGTGACCCGCTGCTCCCACGATGTGGAGACGGTGAGCTGGATTGCGGCGGAGCTGTCCGGCACTGTCATCATGATCCCGGTGCTGTTTTTTGGCGGTGTGGTGCTGTCCCTGCGGAAGGACGTGGCGCTGTCGCTGACCATGCTGGCCTTCGTTCCTGTGATTCTGGCAATCGTTATCTTCATCGGAAAGAAGATCGACGGCATCTGGGAAGTGTCCGACAAGTTTGTAGACCGGCAGAATGAGATCATGCGGGAGCGTCTGCGGGGCATCCGTGTCATCCGGGCGTTCAACTCCGAGAAGCGGGAGCATGAGCGGGTGTCCGAAGCTACCCGTATCATGGCAAGCAGCTTCATCCGGGGCAATGTAGCCATGGGCGCCATTTCCCCGCTGGCGACCTTCCTGCTGAACGTGGCGGCGGTGCTGATCGTGTACCTGGGCGGCTGGCGGATGGAGACATCCACCGGTCTGACCGGCGGCGACATTTTCGCCATCGTCCAGTATGTGTCTCTGGTCTCTGCGGGCGTTGTCACCGGGGCGTTCGCCATCATCAGCTTCCCCCAGGCCGAAGTGGCGGCAAAGCGCATCGGGCAGGTGCTTCATGCCAAGGGCATGGCCGACCCCATCGAGCGGCAGGACATCACCCTGTCCGGGGATATCGACTTTGACCATGTGACCTTCCGCTACGAGGGCGCGGCGGAGGCCGCCCTGAAAGACATCACCCTTTCCGTGAAAAAGGGACAGCGGGCGGCGATCATCGGCGGCACCGGTTCGGGAAAAAGCACGCTGGTGCAGCTCCTGTTGGGCTTTCGTATGCCCACCTCCGGGGAGGTTCGCATGGACGGAATGCCGACTCAGACCCTCAGCCGCCGCACCATGCGGGACAATATCAGCTGCGTGCTGCAAAACGCGACCATCTATTCCGGCACCATCCGGGACAATGTGCGCATGGGCAGGCTGGAAGCGGGGGACGTGGAGATTCGGGAAGCGCTGGAGATCGCGCAGGCCGGAGAATTCGTGAACGGCTTCTCGGATGGTATCGACCACATGATCCGCCAGTCGGGCAAGAACCTGTCCGGCGGACAGAAACAGCGGCTGAGCATTGCCCGTGCGCTGCTGAAAAATGCGCCCATCTACATTTTTGACGACAGCTTTTCCGCGCTGGACTTCCTGACGGAAGCGAAGCTCCGCGCCACCCTGAACCGGAATCTTGCAGGGAAGACCCAGCTGATCATCACCCAGCGGGTGACCTCCGCCATGCACTGCGATGTGATTTTCGTCATGGACGGCGGCGCGCTGGTGGACAGCGGCACCCACGCCCAGCTGTTGGAACGGTGCGGGGTGTACCGGGAAATCTATGCGTCCCAGACGGGAGGGAACCTGAATGCGTGAAAAGAATGAACTGCTGGACGAGACCACATGGCGGATCATCCGGGAGGCGAAGGGCATCGCCGGATGGGTCGCGGTCAGCGCGGTGCTGGGAATTCTCGCGGTGCTGTGCTCCATTGCCGCGCCGGAAATTCTGGGAAACCTGATACAAAAGCTCTATGATTTCGGACTGAGCGACCGGCAGACGCCCATCCGGGACAGCCTTGTCGGCGGACTTCTCCTGCTGACAGCGGTGTACGCGGCGCAGGGCGTGTTCCGCTATCTGAATATGCAGCTGATGAACCGGACGGTGAGCCGTCATTTTACCTGCGACCTGCGAATTGCCATTTCCGACAAAATCCGGCGTCTTCCGGTGAAATACGTCGATCAGACCCCGGTGGGCGACGTGCTGAACCGCATGATCGACGATGTGAGCGCCATGGGCAACTACATCCATCAGGTGTTTGACGTGATGGTGGAGGGCGTTTTCCAGATCACCATGATCGCCGTCGCCATGTTTCTGAAGAACTGGGTGCTGGCCTGCCTTGTCATCGTACTGACCCCGATCTCCCTGTGGATCTCCTCGAAAATCGCGGGCGCCAGCGGGAAATACTACGACGAGTGGTTCAAAAAATCCGGAGAGCTGACGGAGATCGTGGAGGAAAGCTTCACCAACTTTGCCACAGCCAAAGCCTACAATCTGGAGGAATACACGGCGCAGAAGCACGCCGTCGTAAACGAGCAGCTTCGCAAGGCTGTCTCCAAGGCCAACTTTACCGGCTCCATCGTGCAGCCGCTGATCAAATTTGGCAACGCCATGGCCTATATCTGCATCAATCTCATCGGTGGCTGGCTGATCGTGCGCCGGGGCGTGGGCGTGGGGACTGTGGTGACCATTGTGCTGTTTGCCCGGCAGTTTGCGTCTCCTTTGGAGCAGATTGCCTCGGGGTTTGCGAACCTGACCCATGTCAAAGCCTCCGCCAAGCGGGTGTTCCGGATAATGGACATGGAGGAAGAGGAGCAGCCGGAGGGAACGCTTCCGGAACCCTGCCGGGGCGAGGTCGTCTTTGACAAGGCTGCTTTCTCCTACACCAAGGATGAGCCGCTGATCGAAAATCTGAACCTCAGCGTCCATCCCGGCCAGCGGGTGGCCATCGTCGGCCCTACCGGCGCGGGAAAGACCACCATCGTCAATCTGCTGATGCGGTTCTACGACGTGGACGGCGGAAAAATTCTGCTGGACGGGCAGGATATCAAGTCCCTATCCCGGGACGAGGTGCGCCGGAATTTCGGCATGGTTTTGCAGGATACATGGCTGTTCCGGGGTACCATCGCCCAGAATGTGGCCTACGGCAAGCCGGACGCCACCCGGGAGGAAATTGAGCTTGCCTGCCGGGAAGCATACTGCGACCACTTTATCCGCACCATGCCCGACGGCTACGACACCCTGATCAGCGAGGACACCACCAACCTTTCCGGCGGGCAGAAGCAGCTGCTGACCATCGCCCGTGCGCTGCTGGCAAGTCGTCCGCTGCTGATTCTGGACGAGGCCACCTCCAACGTGGACACCCGGACGGAAATACTGGTGCAGAAGGCCATGGACAAGCTGATGAAGGGGAGAACCTGCTTCGTCATCGCCCACCGGCTCAGCACCATCGTGGACGCCGACCTCATTCTGGTGCTGAATCACGGCCACATTGTGGAGCAGGGGACTCACGCTCAGCTGCTGGCGAAAAAGGGCTTCTATTACGACCTCTACACCAGCCAGTACGCGGTATAAGGAGAAGAAATGCTGTATCTTGCGCGGAGCCTTTCCCGGCTGCATTTTAGCAGCCTGATGGCAGTTTATGCAGAATCCAACCGGGAAAACGGCCGGGAATTCTGGCCGGAGGAGCCGGAAATGCGTCAAATCCAGTTGGCGGAAGAAGATTTCTACCGCTATCTGAGTCAGGTGTTTTTTAGGTCACCGGGGGCGGTTTACGCCGTCTGGGAGGAAAACGGGCGGTATGTCAGCGCCCTGCGTTTGGAACCGTACCGGGACGGGCTTTTACTGGAAGCACTGGAGACTGCCCCGGAGCAGCGGCGAAAGGGGTTTGCCGCCGCGCTGATACGGGCGGTACAGTGCTTCCTTGAGGGAAAAACGAAGCTCTATTCTCATGTGGACAAGCGAAACCTGTCCTCCCTGAAAGTCCACGAAAAATGCGGCTTCCGCCGCGTCGCGGACTTTGCCGTCTGTGTGGACGGTTCGGTGAATCAGAAAATGTACACCCTGTGTTGGGACGACAAACCCTCCGTATGACGTTTGCCATACGGAGGGTTTTGCTTTTTCTTACAGATTCACCACGTTCTGGGGCTTTCCATCCAGGAAGCAGCGGATGTTCTCGATGACGCAGTCCAGAAGCCGCTGGCGGCTTTCCAGCGGCGCCCATGCCATGTGGGGCGTGATGATGCAGTTGGGCGCGGTCAGAAGGGGATTGCCCGCCGTGATGGGTTCTTCGGATACTACGTCCACAGCGGCGGCGCGGAGACGGCCGCTTTCCAGCGCGGCTTTTACCGCTGCTTCGTCCAGCAGACCGCCCCGGGAAGTATTGATGAGGATGGCGCCATCCTTCATTTTGGCGAGGGTGTCGGCATTGATGAGCTTTGCCGTCGCCGGGGTGAGGGGACAGTGGAGGGAGACAAAATCCGACTGGGCGAGCAGGGTGTCCAGATCGACGTACCGCGCCAGTGCTTCCCCTTCGGGAACGCTGATAGTTATGTCCAGCCCTCCTCCATAAAGTAAGGATAGCTCATTGACGATCATTTTCCGGGGAGTCGAATTGATGGCAGGTTCACCGACGGTTAATCCCAATCCGGGAAGTGTGACTTTTCCCACCCCTTTTCCTTGCAGGAAATGTATGCCGGGAGAATCGGAAAAAGATACAGTGGCTACAATCTGATGTCCGTGGGTAACGTCCGGGTCATCTCCGGCATCTTTGATGACACTGGCAGTGGCGGTATTCTCATCCGTTTTTTCTACCTTATATATAGGTAGGACGACCCTTTCTCCATCCGGTAATGTCACTTCCGTTTTTTCTTCAAAACATTCTTCTGTCAATGCAAGTAAAGCGGCTTTGGCTGCGGCTGTTGCGCAGGTTCCGGTAGTGAATCCACTTCTTAGGGCATAAAATCCCGGTACATTTAGTTCAACAGCCCGTCTCAATCCGTATTTCCCATTTACTGTAATAAAACCCTCGGGCAGGGGAGGACGGCGGACCACATAAATTTTGATTCCGTTTTTCAGAGCAGGTTCTATTTTTTCGATGAAGCCTCCCGAACTGCCGCTTTCTTTTGTGATAATCGCTTGCGGGGAAAGTTGCTTAAAAAGGAGTGATTCATCTTCTTCGGGTTGATAGAAAATCAGTTTTTCTTTGGGGAATCCTGCCTTTATGGCAATATCTACGGATTCCGACCGTTCCAGAACCCGAAAGATACAGTCATGCTCTTTCCAGAAACCTTGTAGCTTGGTAATAGTTTGAGTGCCGGTGAGAGCCAGTAGTTTCTCTATACCGTCCTGTTTCATACGGGCGACGGCGCCTTCGAAGTCATCACACCAAATGATTTCCTCCGATAATTCCGGATAGATACGCTCCAGGCGCACTACCTTGATCGTTAATTCTTTTGCCGCGAGGAAGATATTCTGGTGGAGTTGTTGCGCAAATGGATGGGCGGCATCTATTATTAATCGGATGTCGTGTTCACGGCAGAAAGAAATGATTTTTTCTGAATCCATGTTGCCGGTCAGTCGCGTCATATTTCTGCACGTGACTTCCTGAAGGGTGCCACGTGTGGAATAATAAAAGGGTTGTCCTGCTTCATCGAGGGTTTCAGCGGCAGTGCGTCCCTCCGTCGTTCCTCCGAAAATCAGTATCATGGGCGGAAAAGATGTTTGAATTCATCAGCATATAGTCTGGATAATCCCTCCCGGTGGTCGATGGCATTACCGACTACAAGCAGGGTAGTAAGAGTCAGATGGTTGTCACGGACAATTTGAGCAAGATCTTTCAGCTTGCCGCGATATATCTTTTCTTCTTTCCAAGTGAGTTTGTAGCAGGCAGCTACGGGCGTTTCGGGAGAGTAGGCTTGCAAGAGTTCTTCCTGTACCTGCTCCACAATAGCAGCACTTAGATAGATGCACATCGTGCTTTGCGAGCGCGCCAGCAAATGAAGTTTTTCTTTCTCAGGCATCGGTGTCCGACCCTCTCCACGTGTGAGGATAATGCTTTGCACTTCTTCAGGAATGGTGAACTGTGATTTGAGGGCTGCTGCTGCGGCCTGAAAAGAAGAAATGCCGGGAGTGATGTGATACCTCATTCCGTATTGGTCGAAGAATGCCATTTGTTCGGCAATAGCTCCGTAAATACACGGGTCACCTGTGTGGAGACGTACCACAAACAATCCCTTGTCATAGAAAGACTTCATGAGGGTGAATTGTTCCTCCAATGTCATGTCTGCCGAGCTTCTGACTGTAGCGCCCGGTTTGGCGTAATACGTCAGTTCGCGTGGCACCAGACTGCCGGCATAAAGAATGAGGTCTGCCTTTTCCAGCATTCTCTTGCCTCTTACAGAAATCAATTCCGGGTCGCCCGGACCGGCCCCCACAATCTCGATATGCCCGTTGTTGCGGTCACTATCAGCAGAAAGTGCTACGGCAAAGGTGAAATTATTCCCTTCGGATAGTATTCCTTTTTGCTTTTCCATCAACAATCTGCCGTAATCGGAGGCACGGATAGCAGAACTTTCGGCCACCCCATCAACGCCTGTCACTTCCTTCACTTTTTCGGAGGGATTCGGAACGCTGATATCTGCCAGTTCTTCGGCTTTATAAATATGTAGTTCACTGTTTGAGAACTGCGTATGTAATTCTGCAATCAACGGTTCGTCTTTTTTCAGTTCAATCGTTGAAATGCTTTTCACTGCAAGTGGAGAAAGATGGTGTCGCAATAATTCATCTTTCATATAAATGCAGACTCCTTGTGGAGAACATTCTTTTTTGCAGCCTACCCCGATATGAAGCACGGGCGGATAGAACTGCAGTGTCGGGATAGGAGCGTCATATTCCCACGGACCAACAGTGATGAGTAATTGGTATTCCGCCAGCGGTATTTCTTCCAATCTATAATAGATATCTGTATGTTCCGGACAGCTCTGTTCAAGTTCGTCCGTTCCTTTATCTTTGACGCTGAGAAGCAGGGCTGTCTTGTGTTTATTCACAAACTGAAAAATAGCCTGATTCATGGAAGCCGGTGTTGCCGAAGTTTTCCATCCGTAACGGGAGGTAAACGTATCCAGCGCCCACAACTGTTGATTATCACTTTGGGTGGTGACGATGGCTTCCCCTCCGGTGATTCCCGCAACGATTCGTGTCAGTTCATTGCCGCCTCCGATGTGTCCGGACAGTACGGAGATAACGAAACGTCCGGTACTGTCAACGTTAATCACTGCCGGATCGGCATATTTGTTCCGGATGCAGGAAGCAATACTTCTCACACAGATGCCGAGTGCACCGATAAAAACGATTGCTTTAAAATCGGAAAAATGTTCTTTCATAAACCCGCTGTACGAGGTGATTGTTTCGCATCCCTCTGCTTCTCCTTTGAGGTATATGGCGGATTCTGCTAACTCTCTGCTTATATTCCTGGCTATGGGCAGACTTGACTCGGAGATTAAAATGATTGCTGTCTGAACGCTCTTTTCCATCCTGAAAATAATTAATTGGGGTAATGTTGCAAAAATACAATAATAATCAGTTTCTTTCCTTGAGAGGTAGTGTAAATTTCGTGTTACTAAAAATATTTTTAGATATGTTATGAGATACAAATTAAATGTAGTAATTTTGCGGCACTTTAGGTGATGTTTTCAATCGTCCGATTGAACATAAAAGGGAATCCGGTGTGAATCCGGAGCAGTGCCCGCTACTGTAACATCCATCTATTGAAAGTTTTACTACTGCCACTGTGCCGGATGCACGGGAAGGCGAACTTTCAGGATGAAGTCAGGAAACCTGCCTAAGGAAGAAACAATAGTTAACTTGTTCTCGGGGCTAAGAACATAAACTATAGAAATTTAAGCATAATCACAAAATGTTGAAAAAACTTATTTTGACCACCATGTTGGTCGGTGTATGTTGTGTTGTGTCCGCTCAGGTTACAATCAAGGGGCGTGTGTTGAATTCTGAAACCGGAGAGCCTGTTGTCGGAGCGAATATTCGGGTGGACCATAGTCTGCAGGGGGGAACTACGAATGCAAAAGGAGAGTTTATAATCAAGGGATTGCCTGATGGCAAACAAACCCTGCAAGTATCACATCTCAATTATGAACCGCAACGGTATTCCACTTCAAAGAGTGTAAATGACGTCGTGATACGCATGACGGAAAGTCATAACAATTTAAACCAGGTGGTAGTGACCGGAACCGGAACACATCGCCGGATGGTGGATAGTCCCATCCCGGTAAATGTATTGACTGCCAAAGATATCAAGGAGGCCAATGTTACGAATCTTGAGGAGGCTCTTACCAAACTCACTTCTAACTTTTCTTTCTCTACCAGCGGTATGGGAACGGAAATGGTGCTTAATGGCTTGAATAGCGATTATATACTTGTATTAGTGAACGGACGGAAACTGATTGGCGATGATGCGTTGATGCGCATCAACATGGCAAACGTGAAACGAATTGAAATACTGAACGGTTCGGCATCTGCGCTGTATGGTAGTGATGCCATTGGTGGAGTTATTAATATCATCACGGATGACAGCAAAAACAAGATTGACGCATCGAGCACTACCAAGGTGAGTGACCACGGACGTTTTTCGGAAGCTGTGAATCTGGATTTGAATGTTGGCAAACTTTCATCGTATACTTCTTACCAACGCCAACAGTCGGATGGCTGGAAACTTCATCCGATGACCGAAACGGTGAATAAAAAAGGGGAAGTGAAACTGGATCCTACCGATAAACAGGCTTTCACCGGTTATCATTCGAATACGGTCAACCAGAGTTTCTCTTATTCTCTGAATCATAAGACAACGCTGTATGCACAGGGTTCGTACTATAATTTCCTGAATGACCGTCCGGTAACGGAATATAAATATAATATGTATCATGAGAATTATACGTATGGTTTCGGTATGAAGTATATTGTGAATAAGAAAGCATATATCGATGCCGATTTCTATTCGGACAATTACAAGTCGGCTTATGACTATATTCAGGAAAGCGGTGACTTTAAGATTGGAGATAAGGAAACTCGTAAGAAACAATATTTTTACCGGGGAAATGTGAAGAGTATTATCAAGGTGAACAGCAAGAACAAACTGTCTGCCGGATTGGAATATCTGGATGAAAAGCTGGAAAGTGAATCGGACAATATCTCTAATAAGACGCTCTACACCATGGCTTTATATGCACAGGATGAGTGGACGATTGCCGAATCTCTGCAAGCAGTAGTGGGATTGCGTTACATTTATAATGAAACATTTGAAGATCATTTCACTCCGACAGCTTCTATTATGTATAGGGAGGGTGGTTTCCGTGGCCGATTGTCTTTTGCAACAGGTTTCCGCACGCCTACTCTTTCTGAAATTTACGCTACGGATCTGGCAAAGACTACCAATCGCTATACTATCGGAAATCTGGAACTGAAACCGGAAGAAAGCAAGAATTTCTCATTGAATCTGGAATATACTCATTCCCGTTTTTCTGTATCAGCAACGGCTTTTGTAAATAATGTGACGGATATGATTAATTACCGTACTTTGAGCGATGAAGAAGCTGCACAGTACGGTGATTATGATGAAGTGCGCCAGCGTGACAACATCGATAAAGTGAGAATCAAAGGGGTGAATGTAAATGCAAATGCTTACCTGGGACTTGGATTCAATCTGGGAGCCGGCTATACGCTGTTGGATGCAAGAAATCTGATAACGGACAAACCGATTGACAAAAGTGTCAAGTATGCAGGAAACGTAAATGCGCAATGGTCTAAGAACTGGGGATTGTATGGACTGAACATCAATATGGTTGGTCGCGGACAGGGAAAGAGATATTCCGAAACGTATGACTATGATTCATCCGGTTTTATGCTTTGGGATTTGAATACAGGACATACATTCAATCTGAAATATTTCATTCTGAATGCCGGTTTGGGTGTTGAGAACCTGTTCGACTGGGTAGACGACCGTCCCTGGAATACGAAGAAACCTTATTCGACCATTACACCGGGAAGAGCTTTCTATGCAAGCCTGACGATTCGTTTTAGAAAATAAGGATAAGAAATAATCGATAAGAGAGATGGAAGATTTGAAACCGGTATATATCGTTTCTTTAGGTCCGGGTGAAGCGGGGCTTATCTCTTTGATAGGAGGTGCTACACTATGTCGGGCAAATGCTATTTTTTGCCCGAAAACAAATGCGCGTTCCCGGTCTTCTGTTCTTCTGAAAGAATTGAAGATAAAGAAAGAATCTATCAGACGCTATACATTGCCGATGAGTAAGAAGCGTGAGATGGCTTATGAGGCTTACGATAAGGTTTTTGAAGAAATAGTCAGCCTGTATTCGGAAGGTTTATGTGTGGCGATAGTGGCTGAAGGAGATGCAGGTTTTTATTCTTCTACCAGTTATTTGGTCGGAAGGCTCAAAAAAGCGGGGATACCTATCAAGCAGATTACCGGTGTTCCGGCGTTTATTGCAGCGGCGGCTTCCATCGGTCTTTCCATTGTGGAACAAGAAGAACGGTTGACGGTGTGTCCGGGAAAAGTGGACAGAGAACTGTTCAGCCGGATTGCTTCCGGTAGTGAAGTGGCGGTAGTGATGAAACTATCGCAGTGTGAGGAGGAAGTGAAGCATTTTATAAGTTTGGAGGAAGGACTTGTCTGTCATTATTTCGAGAATGTGGGAGCGGACGGGGAATTTTATACGTGTGATAAGAAAGATATATTGGCAAGGGAATTTCCTTATTTCTCTTTAATGATAATAAAAGGTAGATGAAACGAATGAGACAAATATGGTTAGCAGGACTTGTTTTGTTGTCTTTATCCGCAGAGGTAAGTGCACAGAGCAATGTCGCCATGCAGGATTCGATTCCTGAAATAGTGGTGACAGGTACGGGAACGGAACACTATCTGAAAGATGCACCTGTGCAGACGGAAGTGATTAGCCGCAAAATGCTGGATAGTTATGCAGGGGCTACCTTGGAAGATATTTTGAGCGGACTGTGTGCTTCTTTTGATTTTAGTGCTGGTGATATGGGAGCCAATATGCAATTGGGAGGACTCGGCAATGGTTATATATTAATCCTTGTTGATGGTAAGAAGATGCATGGTGATGTAGGCGGACAGAATAATCTGGGCTTGATCGATCCGGCTCGTATTGAACGTATTGAAATCGTGAAAGGAGCTGCTTCGGCACTTTACGGAAGTGATGCTATTGCAGGAGTGGTGAATATTATATTAAAGAAACACCGCGAAAATATTTTGATAGAAAATACAAGTCGCGGCGGATCGTATGGAGAATTCCGGCAGTCGAATACCGTACAGTTCAAGGTTGGTAAATTTACTTCTTCCACTAATTTCCAACTGAAGCATTCAGACGGATGGCAGAATACAACTTATGAAGATCCGAACCGTTATGAATATCCTATAACCAATTCTATCAATAAGACTGTAAATCGCTACACGGACTGGCAAGTGGCACAGCGTTTCGATTATCAGGCTACAAAGGATTTGAGCCTTTATGCTGACGGTAGCTTTTATCGCAAACGGATATATCGTCCTTGCGGAGTGCCTGACTATAAGACTTATGATTTCCTTTATCGTAACTCTTCTGTTGCGACAGGAGGTAAGTTGAAGCTGAAAAATAGCAATAGCATTATGCTGGACGTCAACTATGATAGTCATGCTTATTATTATATGTATACTCGCGAGACTTGGGATAAGGAGTATGATGATAGTGGCAAGGAGATCAGTTTTCCATATTTCCCCGGTGATAAAGGATTGCAAAGCGATCAAAGCCGCTTGTTATTGCAGTTGAAAGGTATATTCAATCTGCCATACTTCAATCGTTTGAGTGTGGGTACTGATACGGAAATCAATTGGCTGGATGCTCCCCGTCGACTGGATGAAAAAGATCAGGTATCCGATTATACGACCTCTTTCTATGCGCAGGATGAATGGACGCCTATTGAACGGTTGAATATCACAGCGGGAGGGAGACTGACAGTGAATCAGAACTTTGGTGTGCGCATCACTCCGAAAGTATCGGCACTTTATAAGTTAGGAGCTTTTAATCTGCGTGCTACCTATTCGGAAGGATTCAAGACACCGACACTGAAAGAATTGCATTACCGTTATATCCGTCAGATGTCAATAATCTCATTGAATCTGGGAAATACGGAGTTGGATCCACAGACCAGCCGTTATGTTTCCGGTGGACTGGAATATAATGGAACTCGTTTCAGTATCAATGTCACGGGATATTGTAACTGGGTAGATAATATGATAACTCTAGTCACTATTCCTCTTTCGCAGGCTCCGGGTGATTTGGTTGTTACCTATGATCCTGCCCGTGTACGCCAGTATCAGAACATGGATGATGCCCGTACTTATGGGGTGGATGTGAATGCCCAATGGACACCGGTCCAATCACTGACTCTAACAGGAGGTTATAGCTATCTGGATACTGAAGCGAATCAATATGATGAAGAAGATCAAGTGATGAAACATGTCATTATTGATGGTATGGCTCATCATCGTGCTACTGTGAGTGCCATCTGGACGCATGCATGGAGACGGAGTAACTATCATCTTGGCATTGGAGTTTATGGACGTATTCAGAGTAAACGTTATTATCAGGATGATGGAAATGGCAAGGCTTATAATCTTTGGAGGCTGAATACCCGTCACCAATTTAAATTGGGTAAACGATGGAATGCAGAGGTGAATGCGGGAATCGACAATATCTTCAATTATTATGAGACAACGTATCACAGCCTGAATTATGGTACAACTACAGCGGGACGAACTTTCTATGGTTCGTTGATGATACAATTCGGACAAAAAAAGACAAAAAATACATGATGTTTAACCCTTTAAAATTTTAAAGACATGAAACAGTTTAGATTTATGATGATGACGGCTTTAGTAGCTGTAATGTCCCTTTCGGCAGTATCTTGCTCCGACGACGATGATGATGTGGCAAAATCCAACCACGATAAGAAGATGGAAGCAGTAACTGCCGAAGTACAAGCCAACAAAAAGCATGATACAGCCTTGCTGCTAGTGACTTTTGGTAGTACGTGGGATGCACCTCAAACGACTTTCAATAATATGAAAGCGCAGTTTGCTAGTAAGTTCCCTAACATGGATATTTATTTTTCTTTCACTTCGGAGATTTGTATGACCCGCTGCGCGGCAAAAGGTTGGAATTATTATGCACCTTCTTTCTATTTGGAAGCTATTGGTCTGGCAGGATATAAGACGGTTTGTGTGCAATCTCTTCATGTTATTCCCGGCGAAGAATTCCTTCGGGTACAGAATGTCGTGAAAGATTTCCATAATGATGGTGAGCACCCGGAATTTGCCAACGTGAAAGTATATTTGGGTGGTCCGTTGTTGGAAACAGAGGAAGATGTAACCAATGTAGCAAAGATTCTGCATGAAACTTATAAAAGTAAAGTGGAGTCGAATAATATCGTGACTTTCATGGGACATGGAAATCCCGAAAATTATAACTACGGGAATGGTAACTCTCGCTACACGATGATGGAAGCAGAGTTGCAGAAACTTAATTCTAATTATTTTGTGGCTACTGTAGATATGGAAGATAATTATATAGACGATATGATTTCCCGTATGCAGGAGGCTAACAAGAAATCAGGTAATGTGATCTGTCATCCGTTGATGTCTATTGCAGGCGATCATGCTAATAATGATATGAAGGGTGGTGTTGGTGCCACGGCTGAAGAAGGAAGTTGGCGCTATGAATTGTCAAAAGCCGGATATACTTGCCCGTTGGCTAACTGTGATATCAAAGGATTAGGTGATTATTCCAAGATTGTAAGCGTATGGGTTAGCCATATTGAGAAGAAGATCGCTGATAATGATGCAATGTATGATCCGGATGCGGAAGAAGAATAATTAGTTGATTAGTTGAGTGTGAAATAATCATACTGCTAATAAACAAAATAAAGCCAACCAAAATGGTCGTATTTGCTATAAATAAATGGGATCATTTTAGTTGGCTTTTTATATAGTCAGGATATTCTGTGATTTTTTATTCAGAACTATCTGATTACATTTTATCTTGTTTAAGTTTTTATCTTTACCTTTGTTTCAGGTATAATCCTGAAGATGTATGAAAGAAAATAAGATCATAGTAGCAGGTATCGGTCCCGGTAGTCCGGAAGATATTACTCCAGCTGTTGTTAGTGCACTGAAAGAATCAGATGTGGTGATTGGTTATAAATATTATTTTCAGTTTATTACTCAATGGCTGGCAGAAGGAACAGAATGTGTTGATACCGGAATGAAGCGGGAGAAAGCCCGTGCTGAATTGGCTTTTGAATATGCTGAACAGGGAAAAACTGTTTGTGTCATCAGTTCCGGTGATGCGGGAATCTATGGGATGGCTCCGTTGATTTATGAAATGAAACGGGAACGGGGGAGTGAGGTCGAGATCCTCGTGCTGCCCGGTATCAGTGCTTTCCAGAAAGCTGCGTCATTGCTGGGTGCTCCCATCGGTCATGATTTTTGCATTATCTCTCTGTCCGACTTGATGACTTCCTGGGAAATCATAGAAAAAAGAATCACTGCCGCTGCTACTGCCGACTTTGTAACAGCCATTTACAACCCTAAGAGTGAGGGACGTTACTGGCAGCTTCATCGACTGAAAGAAATTTTTCAGCAATCCCGTTCACCGGAAACGCCCGTAGGTTATGTCCGTCAGGCAGGTCGGGAAGAAGAAACGGTGGTAGTGACCACCTTACAGGATTTCGATCCGGAAGAAGTGGATATGTTTACAGTAGTACTGATTGGCAATTCACAAACCTATCAATTTCAGAACCGGATGGTAACTCCTCGCGGATATTATCGCGAACAGG
>ENA-OURV01002014-OURV01002014.1-human-gut-metagenome-genome-assembly--contig:-NODE-2014-length-14961-cov-13.882598_pt1 | contig 14961 bp, 10 predicted proteins | sample MGYA00242141_ERZ509072 | MGnify/ENA primary metagenome ERZ509072 (study PRJEB26280, sample SAMEA2338763) | human gut metagenome | biome: human gut; feature: human-associated habitat; material: faeces... | reverse complement strand
CTCTTCCGATCTGCGCATGGGCAGCTACGGCGTCGGCTGGCCGCTGATTCAGTGGACGGCGGAAGCGCAGGACTGGAGCGGCGGCGATCAGGGCCCCGATGCCTACCGCACCGCCAACACCATAGCCGCCAGCACCAAGGACGGCGGCATCATCCTCATGCACGACATGAAAATCAACTCCGCCAAGGCGACGGAGATGTTCATCCCGAAGCTGGAGGAGCGCGGCTTCATGCTGCTGACGGTGGATGAGCTGTTCGCCAAGGACGGCGTGACGCTGGAAGCGAATCAGGCGTACTGGCGCTGCCTTGACGGGGTCACGACGCAGTATTGATGCGCGTTTGCCCCTTTTTTCGCACGAAAATGCGCGAAATTTGCAGTTTCTACGGGAAAAATCCCCCGCATCCCATTGGAAAGGAGCATTCCGATGATGAAGAAGTACATTGCCTGCCTGCTTGCAGCTATCCTTCTGCTGACGATGCTGCCCGCATCCGCATCGGCGGAGGGCGGAATGCAGGCGTGCCACCGCGTGACAGCGAAGTATACCGATTCCAAGCAGAGCAACAAGAGCGGCATCCGGCTGTGGTCGGTCAAAACCGCATTGACGAGCGTCGATGACGAAATCAATGGGCTGGCGCAGGCGTACGCGGACAAAATCGCCCCGACGCTCCAAGCAGGGAAAGCAAACGGCGATAAGAATAGCCGGCTGGATGTCGAAATCCGCCATAGCAAAACGGGGCTGACGTGGATGAGCTTCCTCGTGCAGGCGCGCACGACCTACCACCGCGACTTGATTGCGCAGGAGTTCACCAGCCGCACGTTCGACATGACGACCGGCGAAAGAATCCTGCTGACGGACATTTTCCCCGAAGGCAGCGAGGGCTGGACGATGCTGCGCGAGAAGCTCGAAGCCCAAATCAACTACTATTTCCCGGATGAAACGCCTGACCCGGATGCCGTTGCGCAGGTGCTGTCGGACGAGGGACTGCGGAATCTCGACTTCACGCTGCACGGCATGTCGCTGGTCATTCACCTCTCGGCGGACGCGTTCTATCCGGAGCATCACACGCTGATTGAGACGACGCTGTTCTACCCCGACATCCGAGAGTACATGACCGAAAAGGCGCAAATCGAGACGGACAATCTTTCCTATTATAAGACCGTCGCGCTGACGTTTGACGACGGCCCGACGCGCACCAACTCCACCAAAGTCCTCAACAGCCTGATGGAGGTCGGCGCGCCGGCTACATTCTTTATGATAGGCAAGAACATGAAGCCCTACGCCGATTTGGTGCAGCGCGCGCACGACGAGGGTCACGCCGTCGCCAGCCACAACTGGACGCACGGCGACGCGCGGAAAATCAGCGCCGCCACCCTCCGCGCCATGCCGGAGAAGGTCAACAATGCGCTGATTTCCATCATCGGCATCCCGACGCGCTATGACCGCGTGCCCTACGGCGTGTATCCGGCGATGATCAAGGCGAAAGTCGGCTGGTCGTACATCCAGTGGTCGGTGGATACCTACGACTGGCGCGGGCGCAGTACGTCGCTGATTATGAGCAAGACGAAGAAGCAGTTCACCGACGGCGATATTGTGCTGATGCACGACATCAAGGACAACACGCCAAACACCGCGAAAGTGATGGCGGAATGGCTCTACGAGCAGGGGTACATTCTGCTGACGGTGGATGAGCTGTTCGCCAAGGACGGCGTGACGCTGGAGCCGGACACAGTGTATTTCCGCTGCGACGACGGCGTGACGACGATTAAGAAGTAACGGAGGGTGCAAGGGATGAAGCGAATCGCCGCGTTGTTGACGGCACTGTGCCTTCTGCTGGCGCAGGCGCTGGCAGAAACGACCATCGACCCGAAGGAAGCGCGAAACATCCCCCTGACGGAAGCGGGGGAGAATGAAACGCCCGACGGCATCAGCCCGACGACCGGGCGGACGCTGAGCAAGCTCTATGTGCCGGAGGGGTACGCGGGGCTGGCGGCGACAGGGCGCTATCTGCCCATGCTGGTGCAAATCGGCAATGATGGCGGTGGCGTGGGCAACCGCGCGCCGTGGGGCGTGGCGTGTGCGGATATCCTCTACGAAACGCCGCTGACAAGGAGCCACGAAACGCGCATCACCGCCGTTTTCTCCGATATGATCCCGGATTCGGTCGGCTTCGTGCGCTCGGCACGCATTGGGCATGTGTGGCTGAGCGAGGAGTGGGGCGGCGGCTTCCTGTTCTACGGTCAGCAGGAGGTGGAAGGGAGCGACGTGAAGGCGGAAATCAAGCGGCTCGGCGCAGACTTGAGGAGCGTTATCTTCAGCGGCATTACGGGCGGCACGAACTTCAAGCGCTACTTTACCAGCCGCGCGGGCGCGAAATCCCCTTATGATGTGGATGCGAACGTCGCCGCGATGAGCCGCCTTGTGCCGGAAGAACACGCCGCGCCGAACCACGCCTTCCGCTTCACCGACGATGCGCCCGACGGCGACAGCGCCACCCGCGTCTACATCAAATGGGGGGACAGCGCGAAGCTCTACAACTCGCGCCTTGTCTACCGCAAGGAGTGGAACGGCTACCTGCGCTACATGGGCACGAGCAAGACGAACTGGTACGCCGACCGTGATTCGGACGACAGCGCCATTGCCTTCCAGAACGTGATTGTGCAGTTCACGCGCGTGGACTACAACCACAACAACAAGAATGAGCCGATTATGTACGTCATCGGCGAAAACGGCGAAGCGGCGGAGGGCAATGCGGATTTCTTCCTGGGCGGCAAGCATATTTCCGGCTATTGGAAGCGCGACGGCATGACCTCCCGCACGGTCTACTACGATGCAAGCGGCGAGGAAATCGCCCTCCTGCGCGGACGCACGCTGATTGTCATTTTCCCTGATGACGCGGCGTCGAAACGCTCGGTGTCTTACGAGTGAGCAAATGCATATCCCGCAGGGCGGGAGAATTTGTGCCGCGCCAAAACAATTGGAAACGACATGAAAAGCTGTCATTTCTTTCTCCGGGCATTGCGTCCCGGAGTTTTTATATACGAAAAAAACAGGGAAATGATAGCCAAATATGGAAAAAACACTTGACAATCCTTGCCGAAAATCGCTATAATTAAACAGGTAAATTCATACGATTTCTGAATCAACAGGAGCCATCTGCTTGCGCGTTTTTCCCTTTGATGTCCGCGCACTCCACTTCGCGGCAGCCAGATGAAAAAATACGCAGCGTATTTTGGCTTGTTTACATTCGGAAATCGTATTAGGTTGAGGGAGTGGAATTGGAAAATGGAAAGCGGTGCAAACACAAAGGAAGTACTGACCCCGAAAAACGTCTATCGCTTTTTGACGGATAATCTGCCGGGGCTGTATCCGCATGGCGTGATTCCCGCGGCGGAGCGCAAGGGCTTGACGCTGGTGAAGTTCTGGGCGCAGGTGCTCGACGGAATCATTCCGCCGGAATGGCACGCGTCGCTCTTTGCGGGTTCGCAGCGCTCGCGGCGGCTGAGCGACATGATGAACCGCACGGGCGTGCAGCCGCTTCCGCCCAAATTGCAGCAGGAGATGAACGCGCTGCTGTCCGGGGAGACGCTGATTCGCCTGAGCCAGCAGGTGCAGGATTTCCTGCGCAGCGCGCACTACGATGCCGATGCCCTCACGCGCGCCCTGCCCGACTTCGTGCGCATGATGATGGAAAACGAGGAGTGCATGAAGCCGGAGCACGAGCAGGTGTTTGAGAACCTGCAGAAATCGCGGGAGACGCTGCCGCGCACGTTTGTGGACATGCTGACGCTCTCGTGGCTGGTGCTGCTGGCGTTCTACGGGCCGGAAATGGGAAGCCGCGAGCTGCTGGACTTCTGCCAGGCGCAGGAGCACTCGGCGCAGGCGCTGTATCTGCTGTCGTCGCACGTCACGTTCGGGCGGCGCGTGCCGCTGTCGATGACGGGGCGCAACTGCGAATTGTGCCGGCAGGGGCTATCAAAGGATGAATACGTCATGGATGCGGCTTCGTGTCTGCCGCAATTGACGGACGCGATTCGGCAGGGCGGCAAAATCGCCGTGACGGGCATGGGCGGCATCGGCAAAACGGAAATGACCCGGCAGGCGCTGGCGCTGCTGGCGAAGGAAGAGCTGTTCAGCCGCATGGCGTGGGTGCAGTACGAAAAAAGTCTGACGGCGAGCCTGCGCATGGCGTTTGACGGCTTGGACGGCGTGGCGGAGGAGAACGTGCTCTCAACGGTGCGCGAGAAGCTGGAAGCGCCTTATCAGGGGCGGACGCTGCTGCTGATTGACAGCGTCGATATGCCGCCGGAAGCGGACGAGGGGCTGCGCGAGATTGAGCATTGGGGCTGCGATGTGCTGGTGACGACGCGCTTCCCGCTGGGCGAGGGCTTCCGGAATATCGCCGTGCCGCTGCTGTCGGAGGAAGCGAGCAGGGCGCTGTTTGTCCAGCACGACCCGTACTTGAAAAGCATGGGCAGCGCGGAAACGGAAGCGCTGCATCAGGTGCTTTCGCGCGTGGCGGGGCATCCGCTGGCAATTTTATCCTGCTGGCGCATCTGGCGAAGATGAAGCGCTGGACGATGGCGCAGCTGCTGGAAGAGCTTGACCGCATCAGCCCGGAGGGACTGCGGCTGGCGGGCGGCAAATTCAGCGCGATTGCGCAGAGAATCGCCCAGATGGTGTCCTCCGACGCGCTGACCGACCGCGAAAGGCAGGTGCTGGCGGTTTTCGCCACGTTTCCGGCGTGGACAATCCCGGTGCGGGACGCGCTGACCCTCCTGCGCGACTTCGGCACGGAGGATGAACTGCTCTCCGCGCTCGAAACCGCGGCGGATTACGGGCTGCTGACATCGAACTGGCGCGGATACGCCATGCACCCCGTGCTGGCGGAGAGCTTCCGGCCGCTGCTGCCGCCGATGGAGAAGGTGCCGAGGCTGGCGGAGGTGTTCGAGGAGTGCAAAGAGCATTACCGCGAGACAGATTATCGGACGGCGCCGCTGATGTCGCTGGCGCTGTACGCAATTTCAGACTTCGATGATGCGCCTGTGGAAACCATGGGCGGCATGACAGTGGCGATTTTTTACCTTTTGAATCTTCATGGGGGAGAAATTCCTGCCGCACGACTGGAATTGTGGCGACAAAAGAAGCAAGGTGAACTTCAAAAGACAGAACATGGACGCTTCTTGGACGGATGTTTCAGTTTGGCACTTGATTCCATTCTGGGCGGCGATTTGGTGAAAGATGGCGAAAAAGTGATTGCGAATCTTTCCAGCGCTTGTGAAGATGATATAGAGTTTATGCTGCTGACCTGTGGCAATCAGGCGCAGCAGATGGAGCGTGAAAATACCAGCAAATTCCTTGCCCGAATTGGCGAACTGATTCCGCTGAACCATCCGAATGCAGCGGCAATGAGAGCGGAGAAAACTGCTATTGCACTGCTGAACAAGGAAAGTGTGCCGCAAGAAGATTTGGATGCAGCCATTTCCTGCTTTATGGAAGCGTTGGATGAACCAAAGCGCGTGGTTGATGCGGCTGGGCAGCTTGCGCAGGTGCTTTGTGCAATGGGACTGGCAGGTATGCCCAGAGAGCGAATCAAAGCACTGGCGGAGCTACTGGAAGAAAAAACGAAGGATGTTGACAATTTGCCGTTTGCCTTCTATGAAGGGTGCGAATTGGTTTTTCATATTCTGGAGGAATATGACAAGGCACTTTCTTACGCGAAGGCTGCTGTTGAGCATACGCCGAAAAACACAAAAACGTATTTTACGGCACTGTACAATTATGTGACGATTATGCAGGAAATGGGGAGAAGGCTGGAAACACAGGAGACTGTAGTTGATGCGCTTAAAAAAGTGCAGAAACTATTTGGTGAAAACAACTCACTGTACTGCTGTTTCAAAATGGCGTATATCTCTAATTTGCTCGAATTAAAACAGGGAAAGGAAGCAAATGAAGCCCTAAATCAGGTGCTGCCGATTGTGCGCCAGCAGATGGGGGAAATTGATGCAAAGGTGGTCGAGTCGGCGCGTGTTCGTGCACTTGCACTGCTGGGACGTGAGGAAGAAGCCATCGAACTGGCCAAACAGCTTCGTGTGTTCTTCGTCCAAATCGGCGGTGAAGAATGGACACAGGTGAAAGCACTCGACAGAATCATCAGCAAAGTAAAAACAGGCGTCTATCGCCCCAAAATGTAATATTCGCAAGACAACGGTTGCAAGTTCGGCTGCAATGAATGTAACCCGCTTGACAATCCCCATTGTCGCCGTATAATAGAAAGTGGAATCCTGCATTCGGATGAACATTTTCCATTATACGGCATTTTTTTGCTGCCGGACGCAAAAGAAAGGAAAAATCCATGACGCTCAAGGAGTTTTATGCCGCAGTCGGCGGCGATTATGACGCAACCCTGAACAGAATCCCCAAGGAGTCGATGGTGCTGCGTTTTGTGAAGAAGTATGCCGACGACAAAACCTACGCCCAGCTGACCGAAGCGGTGAAAGCGCAGGACTGGGAAACGGCGTTCCGCGCGTCGCACACGCTCAAGGGCGTGGCGCAGAACCTCGGCTTTGACGGCCTGTACCGCGCCGCGTTCGCGCTGACGGAAGAAATGCGCGGGGGCAAACCGCTGACGGACACTGCCCTCTACGATGCCGTGACGCAGCAGCAGCAGATTGTGATAGACGCCGTGCGGCAGCTGGCATAAGGACAAAAAACATGCGTGAACAGAAATGGAATCTTGGGCGGTTTATCGGGAGGAGCAGTGCGCTGCTTCTCCTGTTTGCGCTGCTCTTCCTGCCGTCGGCGCGGGCGGAGGAAGGGGAGAACCTGCCGAAAATAATCATCGGCAGCGACGAATATCAGCCGTACAGCTACTACAACGTGGATGGCTCGCCGCAGGGCGTGGATGTTGAAATGGCGCGCGAAGCCTTCCGGCGCATGGGGTATGCGCCTGTCTTCCGCCATGTGGCGTGGGAGGATAAGGACGAAGCGCTGGCAGACGGCACGGTGGATTGCCTGTGGAGCGGGTTCATGATGAACAATTGCGAGGACAAGTACACATGGGCGCGACTCAACCTGTTCAGCCGTCTGGTGGCGGTGGTGCGCGCGGACAGCGCCTATGCGGATTTGGCTGATTTGGCGGGCTGCCGCGCGGCGGTTCAGGCGACGAGCTGGGCGGAATATCTGCTGATTCGGCAGGATCAGCCGGGCATCCCGAAGGTCAAAACGGTGTACAGCTTCTCGTCGATGGAGGAGGTGTTCGCCGTCATGCGCAAGGGCTACGCGGACACGATTGTCGGGCATGAGTGCGTGCTGAACATCTTCCTTGCGGAGAATGAAGGGCGCTACCGGAAGCTGGAAACCCTGCTGGGCACGGCGGAACTCGGCGTCGCGTTCCAGAAGGGGACGCACGAGGAACTGGCGCGGCAGCTGGAGCAGACGCTGGCTGAAATGGCGGCGGACGGCACGATGGCGGAGATTTTGACGGCATACGGCATCAACGGCACCGTCCGCATGGGAGGAATCGAAAGCAAATGAAACAGGAAACCTCTCATAAGCGGCGAGGCTTCATCAGCATGCTCTGGATGCCGCTGACACTGTATCTGGTAATGCTTGTCACATCCTTTGTTGTGCTGACGTGGCATGATACACGCAATGTCTGGCAGGCAATGGATGCAACGCTTGACTTTGCGTTGGCGCGGCTCGAACAGTATTTCAACGCCATGTCGAACGAACGCGCCAAGAGCGAGATCCGCCTGCTGGACAAAACGGCGGAGCTTGCCGCCCGCATCGCGGAAGCAGGGGTGATAACGAACGAACAGCTTGACCGGTACGCCTATGCGCAGCGGCTGACGGGCATCGTCATCCTTGATGCGGACATGAATGCCGTCATCCAAACGACGATTGACGGCGACGCAGCGGCGGCGCTGCATTCAATGCTTCAAAAGCCGACGGTGCGGGAGATTGTGGATTACCCCGTGAAGGCATACATGACGCGGATGCAGGTGGGCGACCGCACGGTGGATTTCGCCGCCGTCGCGCGCGAGGACGCGCCGGGCCTTGTGGTGGCATACGCCGAGCGCGAGGAAGAGGACGCGAGCGACATGAAGCTGGAGACACTCTTCAGCGGCTTCACGTTTGCAATGAACGGCACGGTCACCGTGTCGGACGGCAAAACCATCATTGCTTCCAGCAGCGCTGAAATCGTCGGGCACGACGTAAAAAAAATTGAGGAAGGCAGCATCCCCCGTGCGCAGTGGGACGAATCGGGGCGGCTGCACATTGTTGACGGTATGACGGCGTGGTCGGGCAAACGCACGGCGTTTGAGAACTACTCGGTGTACGCCATGTTCCCGGATCTTGCCGTCTACAATTCCCGCAACACCATTCTCCTTTATGGCACGCTGATTTACATGGGAATCTGGCTTTGCTTCGCGTGGCTGCGCGCCCAGCAGTCCCGCCGCGCACTGGAGAAAAACAGCGAGCAGGCGCGGATTATCAGCGCCATCAGCGAAATCTACTGCTTCACGTTCCTTGTTAACGTCCAGCGCGGCACGGTGCGCATCATCAAGCACCCGGTGGAGAAGCTGATGAAAATGGACAGCACATGGAGCATGAACGAAGTGGTGCAGATGCAGGCGGCTCAAAACGTTGCGCCGGATTTCCGCGAGGCGTTCATCAGCTACTGCGACCTGACGACCTTGCCGCAGCGCTTGAAGGAAAACCCGAACCTGACGCTGGAGTTCCGCGATCCGAAGGAAAAGGTGTACCTGATGACGACGCTGCCGCAGAACTACGACCGCCGCGGCAGGCTCGAATCGGTGCTGATGGTGACGCAGGACGTGACGGCGGAGAAGGAACGCGAACGCGACTATCAGCTGCAATTGAAAAAGACGGCGGAGGACGCCGAACGCGCCAACATCGTCAAAACGGACTTCCTGCGCCGCATGAGCCACGATATCCGCACGCCGATTAACGGCATCCGCGGCATGGTGGAAATCAGCCGCCGATATGTGGGCGACGAAGCAAAGCAGGAAGAGTGCCGCGAGAAAATTATGACCGCATCGGGCTTCCTGCTGGATTTGGTCAACGATGTGCTGAACATGAACAAGCTCGAATCCGGCGCGGTGACGCTGGAAGAGAAGCCGTTCAACCTGCGCCAGATGGTCAGCGAAATTGTGACGATGGTGGAGGGGCAGGCGTGGCACGAAAACGTGCAGGTGTCCTGCAAGACGCTGGCGTGGAATCACGAAAACCTGATTGGCTCGCCGATGCACCTGCATCAGGTGCTGCAAAACGTTGTCGGCAATGCGGTCAAGTACAACTGCCCCGGCGGCAGCGTGACCATCTCCTGCGAGGAGAAAGGCTTTGACGGCACGACGGCGACGTTCCTTTTCACCTGTGCCGACACGGGACGCGGCATGAGTGCGGCGTTCCAGCAGCACGCGTTTGAGGCGTTCGCGCAGGAGGAATCCGGCGCGCGTACGGCCTACAAGGGCACGGGGCTGGGACTGCCGATTGCCAAGGAACTTGTCGAGCAGATGGGCGGCGAAATCCACTTTGAGAGCGAACTGGGCGTCGGCACAACGTTCTACATCACCCTGCCGTTCCGCGTAGATCCGAATCCGCCGAAAGCGGAATCCGCCAAGCCGGAGCAGGCGGCGTCCATCAAGGGCGCGCACATACTGCTGGTGGAGGATAACGAGCTGAACATGGAAATCAGCCAGTACATACTGGAGGGCGCGGGCGCAATTGTCGCTCAGGCGTGGAACGGGAAGGAGGCGGTTCGCCGCTTTTCCGAAAGCGAACCGGGTACGTTTGACTGCATCCTGATGGACGTGATGATGCCGCTGATGGACGGACTGGAAGCAACGCGGACGATTCGCGCGATGCAGCGCCCGGATGCGGCGACCATCCCGATTGTGGCAATGACCGCGAATACCTTCTCCGAGGACGAACAGCGCAGCCGCGAGGCGGGCATGAACCTGTTCCTGAACAAGCCGGTGGATTCGGAAAAGATGCTGCAAACGGTGCTGGAGTGCCTGAAAATGGGCGGGGAAAATGCTTTGTGAAAACCTTGACAACAACGCAGGTAGGGTGTAAAATAGAACTATCACAGGCGCGATTCCGGGGAAAAATCTGGACGCGCGAAAGGAAGGTTCTATTTATGAAGAAGCTGCTTGCGCTGGTATGCGCGCTTGTCCTGTCGCTGTCGATGACGGCGGTGCTGGCGGAAGAAACCGATGCGTTCACCTCCGCGTCCGTCGCGAGCTACTACGCGGATTCCGCCCTGACCGGGGATGACCTGATGAACGCCATCAACTCCTTCTCCGGCACGTACCTCGTGTGCACCACCAACCCCGACGGCACGGCGAACGCGGGCGTGTTCATCTTCGCGTGCGTGAAGAACGAGGACAAGTACTACATCCAGATGGGTCTGGCGGAGAACCAGACGAAGCAGAACCTGCTCCGCACGGGCGAAGCGCTGGCGGTCTACGCCGCGAACCCCTCCACCGAGGAAGGCGCAAAGCCCTACATCACCGCCGGTGCGCGCATGGTGCTCCAGCAGGTGACGGACGAAGAACTGCTGAAGGTGCTCAACGTCAAGGGCAGCGAAACCGCGCTGTTCTTTGAAATCACCGAAATCAAGCCGCTGGGCTGATTGACAAACGGGGCGCACTCTCTTCCCAATGCGAAGGGGGTGCGCTTTTTTTCGGGGAATCTGCGGCGTTCGCACGCATTCCAAAACACTCAAAATCCATAGGAATTTGCATATTCCTCTTGACAAGCATGGGAATCGGGAGTAAAATCCTATTGCGGAAGTAGGTTATACTAATTCTCATCTAAAGCATGTCATTCGCACAGTATCTTTTCCGCCCCGGCTTTGCTTCGTTCCGCTCGCGCGTACCTCCAGTACGCCTCGCTTCACTCAGCTTTGCCGGAACGAAAAATCTGCTATGCTCGATGCCATGTTTTAGAATCGAATTAGTATAAGCTGCCGCACAAGAATGATTCATCAATCAGCCAGAGAAAGGGCTTTTGCAATATGAAACACGCTGAATTGCTGTCCGTCCGCGACCTGCACGTTCAGGTGGGCGAAAAGGAAATCCTCCACGGGGTCAACCTTTCCGTCGGCACGGATGAAACCCATGTCCTCCTTGGCCCGAACGGCACGGGCAAATCCACCCTCGGCTATGCCATCACCGGCAACCCTGCCTATCAGGTGACGCGGGGGAGCATCACGTTTGACGGCGAGGATATTACTTCTATGCCCGTCAATGAGCGCGCGAAGAAGGGCGTTTTCCTGTCCTTCCAGAATCCGCTGGAAGTGCCGGGCGTGACGCTGAGCGCCTTTATCCGCACGGCGCTGGAGCAGAAGAGCGGCAGCCGCATCCGCCTGTGGGACTTCAAGAAGAAGCTGAAGGAAACGATGGCGCTTTTGTCGATGGATGAAAGCTACGCCGAGCGCGATTTGAATGTCGGCTTCTCCGGCGGCGAAAAGAAGAAGGCGGAAATCCTGCAAATGCTGATGCTCGAACCCAAGCTCGCCATTCTGGATGAAACCGACTCCGGTCTGGACGTGGACGCGGTGCGTACGGTGTCCGAGGGCGTCCGCCTGTTCCGCGAAAAGACGCACGGTTCGCTGCTGATTATCACCCACAGCACGCGCATTCTGGAGGCGCTGCGCGTTGACCGCACGCATGTGATGGAAAACGGCGTCATTGTGCGCGAAGGCGACGCGGCGCTGGTGGAAGAAATCAACGAAAAGGGCTTCAAGGGCTGATGGGGGAGCGGCATGACAGAGAAGAGCCAAGTTGCGGACATTGACCGCAGCATTTATGATATTCGCGACGCGGAGCATGACGCGTACCGCATGGAAGCCGGCTTGACCCCCGCCATCGTCGAGAAGCTGTCCAAGGAGAAGAACGACCCGGCGTGGATGGAGCAGTTCCGGCTGGAAGCGCTGCAAATCTACAATAATATGCGTGTGCCGGACTGGGGGCCGTCGCTGGAAGGGCTGGACATTGACCATATCGCGACGTATGTCCGCCCGAACACGAAGATGCAGAACAACTGGGAGAACGTGCCGCAGGACATTAAGGACACGTTTGAGCGGCTGGGCATTCCGCAGGCGGAGCGCAAGTCGCTGGCGGGCGTGGGCGCGCAGTACGACTCGGAGCTGGTGTACCACAACGTGCGCGCGGAAGTGGCGGCGCAGGGCGTGGTGTATACCGACATGGAGAGCGCGCTGCACGGCGAATATGCCGAGATGGTGCACAAGTACTTCATGAAGCTCGTCACCCCGCGTGACCACAAGTTTGCGGCGCTGCACGGCGCGGTTTGGTCGGGCGGCTCGTTTGTGTACGTTCCCAAGGGCGTGCAGGTGTCCATTCCGCTGCAATCGTATTTCCGCCTGAACGCCAAGGGCGCGGGGCAGTTTGAGCATACGCTGATTATTGTGGACGAGGGCGCAAGCCTGCACTTCATCGAGGGCTGCTCTGCCCCGAAGTACAACGTGGCGAACCTCCATGCCGGCTGCGTGGAGCTGTACGTCAAAAAGGGCGCGAAGCTGCGCTATTCCACGATTGAAAACTGGTCGAAGAACATGTACAACCTCAACACCAAGCGCGCGCTGGTGGAGGAGGATGGCACGATTGAGTGGATTTCCGGCTCGTTCGGGTCGCATGTGGGCTGCCTGTATCCGATGAGCATCTTGAAGGGCGACCGCGCCCGCATGGAGTTCACGGGCGTGACATTCGCAGGCGCGGGGCAGAATCTCGACACGGGCGCGAAAGTCGTGCACGTTGGCAAAAATACCAGTTCGTACATGAACACGCGCTCCATCAGCAAGAGCGGCGGCATCAGCACGTTCCGCTCCAGCGTGGTGGTGGAGAAGAGCGCCAAGCAGGCCAAGAGCGCGGTATCCTGCCAGTCGCTGATGCTCGACAGCGAAAGCCGCTCGGACACGATTCCCGCGATGGACATCCGCACGCGCGACGCCGCCATCGGGCATGAGGCGAAAATCGGCAGCATCAGCAACGACGCGGTGTTCTACCTGATGAGCCGCGGCATGAGCGAAGAGGACGCGCGCGCGCTGATTGTCAGCGGCTTTGCGGACAACGTGTCCAAGGAACTGCCGGTGGAATACGCGGTGGAGATGAACAACCTCATCCGCCTTGAAATGAAGGGCAGCATCGGCTGAGCGGAAAGGAGCATCCATCAATGGAGAAAATGACCATCAATCAGCTGCCCAGCCGGACGTGGAATCGTCTGGGCGTGAATGAAGCGAGTATTGACTGGGATGAAAGCGCGACGGTCGTGCTGCCGGAAGAATCCGCAGAAAAGGCGGATATGCTGATTGCATCGGACGCGGCGTATGCCCGCAAGCGCGTGACCATTCAGGCGGAAAAGGGCGCGAAAAAGTCGCTTTTCCAGATCCTTCGCACGGCGGGCAAGCTGCATGTGCAGACGGAGCTGACCGCCGAGGACGGCGCGGAAATTGAGCTGATTCAGCTGGTCGCGCCGGGCGAAAACGCGCTGGTGTATGATGAAGTCATCGGGCACTGCCACGGCAGCGGGCGGATTGTGCTGCGGCAAGTGACGCTGGGTCATGGCGATGTGTACGCGCAGACGGGCATCGGGCTGGACGGCGAGAACGCGTCGTTTGCGGCGAATATCGGCTATCTGGCGCGGACAAATCAGACGCTGGACATGAACCTCGTCGTCAACCACTGGGGGAAAAAGACAAAGTGCGAAATCAACGCGTCCGGCGCGCTGAATGACGCAGCGAAGAAGATTTTCCGCGGCACGATTGACTTCAAGCGCGGGTCGTCCGGGTCGGTCGGCAGCGAACAGGAAACGGTGCTGATGCTGGGCGAGGACGCGGTGAACAAGACCGTGCCGGTCATCCTCTGCGCGGAGGAGAATGTCGAGGGCACGCACGGCGCGACCATCGGCGAAATGGACGACGACACGCGCTTCTACTTCGGCAGCCGCGGCATCGACCGCGAAACGGCGGAAAAGCTGCTTTCGCGCGCGGCGATTGCCCGCGTGGCGCAGCAGGTGAAAAGCGAAACGGCGCGCGCGGCGATACTGAACGAACTGGATGGGGAAATGGATGAAAACGACGGATTACAGGCGTGATTTTCCGCTGCTGATGCAGGAAACAGCGGCGTATCTGGACAACGCGGCGACGGCGCAGCGCCCGCAGTGCGTGCTGGACGCGGAAAAAACGTTCTATGAGACGCAGAACGCCAATCCCCTGCGCGGGCTGTATCCGCTGAGCATCGCGGCGACGGAGGCGGTGGAGGAAGCGCGCTTGGCGGTTCGCGATTTCCTGCACGCCAAGAGCAGTCAGGAGATTATCTTCACGCGCAACACGACCGAGGCGCTGAACCTCGTGGCGTACAGCTATGGGCTGTCTCACGTCCACGCGGGCGACGAGGTGGTGGTGTCCATCCTGGAGCATCACAGCAACCTGCTGCCGTGGCAGATGGTGTGCCGGCAAACGGGCGCAACGCTCAAATTCATCGACTGCGAAATGGATGGACGGCTCGACCTGAACAAGGTATCGGAAATCATCACCGACAAGACGAAAATCGTCGCCGTGACGCACGTTTCCAACGTCATCGGGCGCGTCAACCCGATTCGCGAAATCGCGGATATGGCGCACCGCGTCGGCGCGGTTATCGTGGTGGACGGCGCGCAGTCTACGCCGCATATCCCCGTGGATGTGCAGGCGCTGGACGCGGATTTCCTTGCGTTTTCGGGGCATAAGGTGTTCGGCCCGATGGGCATTGGCGCGCTGTACGGCAAACGCAGGCTGCTGGAAAAGATGCCGCCCTTCCTCTCCGGCGGGGAGATGATCGAGTCCGTCACGCGCACCGGGGCGACGTATGCCGAACTGCCCTACAAGTTTGAGGCGGGCACGGTGAATGCCGCCGGTGCCTTCCAATCCGGTGTAG
>ENA-OURV01002002-OURV01002002.1-human-gut-metagenome-genome-assembly--contig:-NODE-2002-length-14982-cov-2.194011_pt1 | contig 14982 bp, 9 predicted proteins | sample MGYA00242141_ERZ509072 | MGnify/ENA primary metagenome ERZ509072 (study PRJEB26280, sample SAMEA2338763) | human gut metagenome | biome: human gut; feature: human-associated habitat; material: faeces... | reverse complement strand
GCAATCGGTTTTTCCACGCAGATTCAGGCGTTTCTCATGGTGCTTGGGATGTCGCTGGGGGCTGGGGCCATGGCTGCGGTAAGTCAGTCCATGGGAGCGGGAAGGCGTGACCGTGTTCGCCGCTATACGGGGCTTGTCATGGCACTTGCCGTGCTGTTCGGCCTGTTGCTCAGTTTTTTTATGTATATGGGCGGAGATACGGTGCTGGGCATGATCCATGTGCCAACACGATATCTGCTGTATTAATTGCATCGTCTTTTCTATCCAATTCATTATAGACATCAGCCAACATCAATAATAAATCTGCATAACGATATAAAATTAGATTCTTATGACTGGCAATACCGGCCATATTCATATCAAAAGCTTTTGCAAAATGAGGCCATGCTGCTCTTTCTCCTGTCCTACCCGCCGCAGTACATACATTCAAAAAATCCTTCAATCCTTTGCGATATTTCTCATCAAATTTGGTTTCATCATTTGTGATAGCCAAAATTTCATCCGCACTCGGATTCTCTTTATTAGTCAATAACTCATAAGGAATTCTACCAACTAACAACTTGTTATTTTTCCAACCTGCAGGTTTTATACCGCTATCATAAGTGAAATAAGGATATTCATAAGTAGAGTCACGGGCAGACGGTACAGGCTCTACTTGAGCTACAGGTCCGACATTGTTTGTACATTTTCTCCATTTTGCCATAAATGTAGTCTCAATACGAGGATCTCCCCAATAGGTTCCCGCAAAGAAATCATAAAATGCTTTCGTACACTTCACTCTATGAAAGCTCTTACCATACGATGATGCAGCAGGATTAAACACCCAAGATCCTCTGTTAAAAGAAGACAAGTCACCATTCACTTGAAATCCCAGTTGAAATATAGACTCTTTAGAACCTTTAATCTTATCAACAAATAAATTAGAAAATTTCGATTCCAGATCATATTTACCTTTCACTCCTTCAAAATAGGTCTTTGCCTTTTCCCAAGCCGTAGCATCACCCAAACAGCCTAAAGTGTGATATAACTTACCTAAATATGCTTCTGCAGCCCATTTGGTTGGAAATCCGTCAGAATTTGTTTCCGGCAAATATTTCGCAGCAAATTCCAAGTCAGTCCGTACCACATCCAGCACCTCTGAACGCGGGGAACGAGGTACAGCTACGCCGTCATGAGAAGAAGGGGTTGTCTTCAAGGGTACATCTCCCCAACATATTGCAAGGTTATAATAAGATAAAGCACGCAAGAAACGAGCCTCTGCAGCCATTTCGTCTTTATCCTCTAAAGAAGTGCTTTCCACATTGGCTATAAATGCATTCGTTTCATTAATCACTTTATACATTACATACCATGCATTTGTCAACAAATCATCTGTATAGTCACATTGCAGCCATCCACACATATCATTTGTATTTCCATTAGTTTGAGCCCATCCGAAACCACTATATCGTACAGGAACTTCTTGCCAATGCTGACCATATCCTCCACTAGTCAATGCAAAATAACCATAGCATCCATATAATGCTGCACGCGCCTTTTCAGAAGTAGAAAACTGAATTTGTGTATTCAAAGTATATTGCGGATCTTCATCTAACCACGATTCACAAGAAGCCAACAATAAGCAGCTTGCCAATAATAATATATAGGTTAATTTTTTCATTTTCATAATCATTTATTGTAAATTAAAAAGTTACATTCAAGCCAAACACAAAAGAACGCATATTTGGAAAAGCATTCATATCAACACCCCGACGCAGACCATCAAATGCAAAGCTATTTACTTCCGGATCATATCCACTATAATTGGTAATAACAAATGCATTCTTCACTGAAGCAAAAATGCTGGTATTCTGGAACCCGATCTTAGTCATCCACGCTTTAGGCAAAATATAATTCAACGTAATATCTGAGCAACGCAAATAACTTCCATCTTCTATATAACGATCATAAACAACTCCTTTTACATTTGAAGTAGACGACGGATATAAATTAGAACGATTCTCCGGAGTCCATGCATTATAATAAGCATCTTTTCTCAAGTTTCCAGCCTGCCTGGAAGGAGTCTGTTCATAACGAATATTTGTATTTAGAATATCATTACCATAAACACCTGTAAAGGAAGCAGAAAGAGAGATATTCTTCCATTCCAGACGTGTTTGGAAACCGTAGGTGAAATCAGGATTCGGATCACCAATTACAGCCATATCATTAGCATCTACGACACCATCTTCATTCACATCCACACATTTAATATTACCAGCTGCCATATCATTTCCAACAGATGAAGTGTAATATTTTGTAGAACCATCCGACGAGATATATCCTACTTTGCCATCAACTACATCTTCTTCCTGAATAATTCCCTGTGTCTTATAACCGAAAAATAGTCCAGGAGCTTCACCTTCAATAAAAATATTTGCAGGTCCAAAATGATCGCCAATCGTCTTACCTAAATAGCCACGTACTCCTTTCAAAGAGCCTATATCGGAAACTTCCAAACCCAAATTTTCAATCGTAGTCTTATTGAAACCGATATTTCCGCCTACATTCCATTTCCACCCGTTACTACGAATGATATCAGCATTTAAACTAAACTCAAAACCTTTATTCAATAACGATCCTTCATTGATCATCACTGTTGCAAATCCACTGGAATATGGCAAAGCACGTTCAACCAACAAATCTTTTGTGTTTTTACGGTAATAGTCAAATGCACCATTCAGACGGCCATTAAAGAAACCAAAGTCAAGACCAGCATTCCACGAAGAAGTACGTTCCCACTTCAAGCCCTCATTTTGCAAACTTTTGATTTGCATAGACGTCAGTTTATTCCCATCTCCGTCAGCATAGTCCACCTTATTCTCATAAATAGATAACGACTGATATGGATCAATACCTTGATTGCCTGTCTCACCATAGCCCACACGTACCTTCAACTGACTTAACCAGTCGATGTTCTTCATATAAGCTTCCTGTTCCATACGCCATGCTAATGAAAAAGACGGGAAATATGCCCAACGATTACCTTTTTTAAATTTACTGGATCCGTCAGCACGCAATGAAGCAGTTAACAAGTACTTATCATAAGCTGATAAATTAACACGCCCTAAATATGAAAGCAGTTGATAATCTTTTTGTATAGGCTGTTTCACATCCACTTTTCCTGCATTAGACAATCCTTTTGTACGTAAGTCATAGATAGAAAAAGTATTACCTGAAACATTCTCTGTCAGAAAATGATATTCATCATAAGTGATACCCGCTGTTGCCGACAGACGAAAGTCCTTAGTCAAATCCATATTAAAGTTTAACAGGTTTTCCACCGTATAATTAGACTTATTGACATTACTGATTGCCAACAGACCTTTTACATTTTCTCCTGGAGGCAACTGAATCCCGTACCAACGTTTACGGTCATTTACTACAATATTTCCTCCTGCACGCAGACTATACGAGAAATATTTATTGATGTTCCAATTCAGATTCAAACTTCCGTTAAATGTTTTATCATTCGTAATATCATCGTAATCATTCACCCAACTAAAGACATTCATTTTTGATTCCAAAGCACCCGGATCATCATCAGGAACAATATAAGGAGCTGTATCAAGAACCGTACGAGCCAAAGATCCGGCAACGCCTCCGGTTGTATTGCCACCTGTCATCATGTCATTCTGCTTCAATGAACCGCTCAATATCAAATTTAAAGTTACTTTCTTAGATAATTCAGCAGTTAAATTAGCACGTAAGTCACCTTGTTTTATTCCTGTATTTTCTACAATACCATTAATATCTTTAAAATTAGCGGAAATATAATATTTCATACCGGCAGTTCCTCCACTGACAGAAGCCGAGTAAATTTGTGAGAAAGCTGATGTATATGCCTCTTTTTGCCAGTTACGATAGGTAATGACCTTATATAATTCCGGATTATTCGGATCTGCCTGATAAGCGGATTCATTACCACTAAATACGTAACGCATTTCACCATTAGGTTGCAAATAATATCGCGGTTGGTCCAATTTAGAATTAGTGTAATCGGCATACTCTTCCAAATTTAACATATCGTGCAAGTTACGTGCATTAGCTATCGTAAAGTTTGCTGTAACATTTACTTTTGCCTTTCCGGCCTTTCCTTTTTTTGTTGTAATAAGAATTACACCATTAGCACCACGAGAACCATAAATCGCAGTAGCAGAAGCGTCTTTCAAGACGGTAATATCTTCAATATCATTAGGATTTATTGCACTCAACGGATCTTGAGCTATCTGGAAGTCACCACTTCCTACAGCTGACTCGGCAAATTCACCAGTAGATGCTTGCGGTACATTATCAATCACATATAATGGCTGATTATCTCCACGTAATGAATTAGCACCACGAATAGTAACAGAAGAAGCAGCCCCCGGAGTAGACATTGAGGCTGTTACATTTAAACCTGCAATCTTACCTTGTAATAGTCCATCAATAGACACAGCTTTTGAAGCATCATTCGCATCAGGACGAAGACTGGCAGTAGCACCTGTTAAATCGCTCTTTTTAGCTGTTCCATAACCGACAACGACTACTTCATCCAAATTTTGTGCATCCTCTTTTAATTGAACATTAATTTTAGCCTGATTTCCAACCACTATTTCTTGTTTGGAATAACCGATAAAAGTAAAGATCAACACTGATTTTGAGTTTGGAACGGAAATGGAGAATTTTCCATCAATGTTGGTAATTGTCCCATTAGTAGTACCTTTTACTTGTACATTGACACCAGGCATACTTTCATTTAGAGCATCCACTACCTGTCCGGTAATGGTCTTTCCTTGTCCCATAGATTGCGCAGCAAACGCAAACAAGGCGATGAAACATAGCAGAAAAACTTTTAATAGGTTCTTCATAGAAGTCATTTTTATAAGTTATTAAATTAAAGATTAAAAAGTTTTTTCTGAATTCCCTTTCGTTGAAATTCATTGCAAATATAAAGACGTAGTTTAAAGTGAAGTGTTTAAAAACAGCTATGTTTTTTCCAAATTTGTCTAAAACCACCCATTTCATCGATTAATAATAATACAATAGACATCTTTGAACATTTTTTGAATCAAAAAAAGAAATAAGAAAATAGTGGTCTAGTCTACTTTTCAGATGAAAGAGGAGGACGGCTTTCTCCTTTTTTAATTTGCTGCTTTATTTCATCAGAAAAAGCCGTATGATTGAACAAATTACGTCCTAAAAGATTTTTTTTTCTTTGCCTCCCAGTAATTTCAACCGAGAATGGTTAATATCTATCATGAGACCAGCTCTATCGTATAATTCCAATCCTACAGATAAATCATAAAAAAATATTATGTAACAATTTATCCGTTATCTCATTTACCAAAGTCTGATGATATCTATTTTCCATACAGCAAGATTTGCGTAGTTTACAATATAGTTTGTTCAACCGGGTAAATTTACGCAAATCTTTTGTTTCATGCTAAAAACAGAGCTGTTTGGCCCCGTTAGGCATCGCTATGTAGTGTTCCGGTACAAAAGCCTTCGGCCTTAGCCAGTGTTTCAGGCTTACCGATATCAATGAGTCGCAAATCTTCTACCAGATAACCGGAAAACTCCACCTGCCGGCAGGTAGCAAGATAAAAATCCATAATAGAGAATTTGCCTTCCCAACAAGGAACATCCAACAAGCGGAAAATAGCAGGTGAAAGAACATGAATACCACTGAATGCATATTCCTGATAACGTGATTCATCCGGTCGAAAGCCTTCCGGCTTCACTTGTCCCGTGTCTTTATTAATCCAGCCGCAAAGCCTCCTGTCCGTATCAAAAAGCAGATAACGTGAAGTTTTACGCCGACTGGCCAACAAAGTAGCCACACTGCCGTTTTGTAAATGATAGTCGTATAATTCCTTTAGGTCCACATCCGAAAGAATATCGACATTATGCACTAAAAAAGGCTCATCGGAATGTTCAAAGAAAGTACAGGCTTTCCTGACTCCTCCTCCCGTATCAAGCAACTGTTCACGCTCGTCGGAAATATGTATGGTAAGTCCGAAATTATCATTAGCTTTCAGAAAATCGAGTATCTGTTCACCGAAATGGTGAATATTAATCACAATTTCGGTGAAACCGGATGCTTTCAGTTTCAGGATAACATGTTCCAGCATCGGACGTCCGGCTATGGGAACTAAAGCCTTCGGCATGGTATCGGTGAGCGGCTTCAGCCGGCTACCCAAACCGGCTGCAAATATCATTGCTTTCATTCTTTCGGTTACTTTCTTCTTTAATATTTACTCTTCTTAGATTGTTGCCTCAAACGTATGTTCGATATTCTGTTCCCGATGCACCAGTTCGACTTTCACACCAAATTTCTGATTCAGGTGCTCTGCCAGATGCTGGGCAGAATAAACAGAACGATGCTGTCCGCCGGTGCAACCGAAGCAGACGGACAAATTGCTGAATCCGCGTTCCATATAACGTTGCACGGAGGCATCCACCAAAGCATAGACATGATCGAGGAAACGAAGTATTTCGCCATCTTCTTCCAAGAAAGTGATTACAGGTTCATCCAGTCCGGTGAAAGGTTTGTAACGCTCATACTTACCGGGATTATTCACGGCGCGACAGTCGAATACATAACCTCCTCCATTGCCGGTAGAGTCATCAGGAATTCCTTTCTTATAGGCAAAACTCATTACTTTGACGGTTAACTGCCGCTTTTTCAGATCGTCCGTAAATTGTTTCAGTCCGGTAAGCTCTCGCAAAACGTTACAGAGATACGGATATTCCGGATATTCTTCTTTCAACAATTCACGCAGGTTTTCGATGGCATAAGGAACACTTTGGATAAAATGCGGTTTCTTTTCAAAGTAACCACGGAAACCATAAGCTCCCAACACTTGCAGCGTACGGAAAAGGACAAAGTGACGAAGCTGGCTATAAAAATAGGATTCGTCAATCGGTTGGTATTTGCGAAGAGCTTCCATATACTCTTGCAGCAGTTCTTTACGAAGACTATCGGGATATTTCGCTTTCGCTTGCCACAGGAAAGAGGCTATGTCATAATAGAACGGGCCTTTGCGTCCGCCCTGAAAGTCGATAAACCACGGTTCGCCGTCTTTTATCATCACATTACGGCTCTGAAAATCACGATACATGAAAGTAGCGGAAGAACTGCGGAGCAAGACATCGCTCATTTTCTGGAAATCATCTTCCAGTTTATCTTCCTGAAACTCCATACCGGTAGCTTTCAGGAAGCAATATTTAAAGTAATTCAAATCCCACAGAATGGAGCGTTGATTGAACTCCGGTTGAGGATAACAACGGGAAAAATCAAATCCATCGGCCCCGGCAAACTGAATGGCAGGAAGCAAACGAATCGTTTTGCGAAGCAACTCTTTTTCCTCTTCTGAAAAGACGCTGGTAGCACGTCCTTTCTCTATGGCATGGAACAACAGAGTATCGCCCAAATCCTCCTGCAAATAATAGGTCTTATCTTCCGAAACGATGCGCACTTCGGGAACAGGCAGTCCACATTTGTGGAAGTGTCCTGCCATATAAAGAAATGCTTCATTCTCATCGATAGAAGCTCCGTAAACTCCAATCAATGTTTCTATACCCGTCAGCCGAAAATAACGGCGGTTGGAACCGGAAGACGGTAATTCTGTTATGTTTTCAGCGGGAACGCCCGTATATGACTGATAAAGTTTCTGTAGTTCTTCGGTAATCATAGTCGTATATTTTCGAGCAAAGATAGAGAATCTAGCTAAATAATACTATCTTCCCACTGATAAAAACCGGCTACTTTACCTAATCTGCTGTGTACAGGCCTTTACTTCCAATAAGCCGGTTATTTAAAAAAGTTGTTGGAATGGCTCCCTATGAATATAAGATGAAGAATTAGCAATTCTCATTGTATTCAAGGATTTTCAGTGCAGAGATTAAAGATTTTCAGTACAGAAATTTATAATAGTTTATGCAGTCGAGTAGTCATCCCCTTATAAGGTGACAATAATCATTTTGTAAAGTGATAAATAGCACCCTATAAGATGACTATTATCCCATTGCAAGGGGACAAACTATTCTTAAAAGGACGGAAAGCTTTAAAGATACAAAATTAAATAGAGAAAAGCAACTATATATAACTCTTTTACCTGAAGGAATACAAAATAAGTTTGCTTTTCAACAAACATTCATCCGAATGTATTATCTTTGTTTTAGTTTAACTGACCTAATCTCATGAGAAGAAAGACCTTTTTACTACTATGCATCGCATTTATCGCACTGTTTATCGGCATCTCCCCTCTTCAAGCCGGTCATTATTACTATAAGCAAATCTCACTAAAAGACGGACTGCCTTCTACCGTACGATGCATCTTAACGGATGAACAAGGTTTTGTATGGATTGGAACCCGCTCCGGACTGGGACGATATGACGGACATGAACTTAAAAAGTATGTCCATCAGTCAAACAACCCTCATTCCATTCCTCACAATTTAATCTACCAGCTGATAGAAGATGTACAAAACAATATATGGATTCTGACAGATAAGGGAGTGGCACGTTATCAGCGGCAAAGCGATGACTTTCTTATACCGACTGATGAAACAGGAAATAATATCATCGCCTATTCCGCCTGCCTGACTGATGACGGAGTGTTATTCGGTTCAAAAAATAAAATCTTTTTCTATAATTATCAGGATGCCACTTTCCGCCTCCTGCAAACGTTTGACCTAGAGCCCAATTATAATGTGACTCTGCTAAGTCTATGGGATAAACGAACATTACTTTGTTGTAGTCGCTGGCAAGGACTACTCCTGCTCGACCTGAATACCGGAAAATGCCGCCGTCCTCCTTTCGATTGCGGAAAGGAAATAATGAACGTACTCATAGACTCACAAAAAAGAATCTGGGTAGCTCCCTACAATGGAGGGCTGAACTGTCTGACACGCGACGGTAAACTACTGGCTACATATACTACCCACAACTCTTCTCTAAGTAACAATGTTGTACTAAGTCTCGCCGAACGGGAAGGAGAAATCTGGATTGGAACAGACGGAGGAGGCATTAATATTCTCGACCCGGAAACCGGACATTTTTCTCTGCTGGAACATGTGCCCGGAAGTGACAACTATTCACTTCCCGCCAACTCTATCTTATGCCTATACAACGACTACAACAACAATATATGGGCAGGCAGCATCCGCAACGGACTAATCAGCATCCGGGAAGTTTCCATGAAAACATATACAGACGTACCACCCGGCAACGACCGGGGACTTAGCAACAATACCGTTCTAAGTCTTTTCCAGGAATCTCAAGATCAAATCTGGGTAGGTACGGACGGAGGAGGTATCAACAACTTTAATCCGCTCACAGAGAAATTTACTCATTACCCTTCCACCTGGGAAGACAAAGTTGCCTCTATCTGTCAGTTTACTCCCGGTAAATTATTAATTTCTATTTTCTCACAAGGAGTATTTATTTTCAATCCGGCAACTGGAGAAAAACAACCTTTCACCATTGTCGACGCTGAAACAACAGCACTCTTATGCAATCGAGGCAAGGCTGTAAATCTACTCCGGAACACTCATCACAGCATTCTGTTCCTTGGAGAACATATCTATATATATGATTTGAATACACGTACTTTCAGTACCGCTATAGAACAGGAAGAACAAGATATTATCGGTGCTCTCCTGCCAATCGGCAATTATAGGAACACCACTTATCTAAATGATACGAAGCACATATATGAACTGGACAACCATACCAACCGGCTGAAAGCCCTATACAGATGCTGGAAAGACACGACCATCAACTCCGTTTCAAGAGACGAAGAGGGAAACTTCTGGATTGGGAACAATTACGGATTGGTACACTACAATCCCGCCACCAAAATACAGACTCCGATCCCGACCTCTCTATTTAGTGAAATCACATTGATCGCATGCGACCAGCAAGGAAAAGTATGGATAGGAGCTGACAGCATGCTTTTCGCTTGGCTTATCAAAGAAAAAAAGTTCGTTCTATTCGGCGAATCAGACGGCGTAATCCAGAACGAATATCTTTCCAAACCCCGCCTGTTAAGTATGCAGGGAGACGTCTATATGGGTGGAGTAAAAGGTTTACTGCACATTAACTGCAAAATACCATTAACAACTTCTGAACTTCCCCAACTCCAATTATCAGATGTCATCATTAATGGAGAGTCAGTAAATAACGAATTAACGAATCATCCAACAGGGATTTCTGCTCCCTGGAATAGTAATATCACTATTCGAATCATGTCGAAAGAAAAAGATATTTTTCGACAGAAAGTGTACAGATACCAGATAGAAGGACTGAATGACCAGCAAATCGAATCGTACAATCCCGAACTGGCTATACGTTCACTTCCTCCGGGAAGTTATAAGATTATGGCTTCATGTACAGCTAAAGATGGCAGTTGGATTCCCAGTCAGGAAGTACTGGAACTAACCATTCTCCCTCCCTGGTATCGGACATGGTGGTTTATTCTTAGCTGTACCGTTCTTACTGCTGCCGCTATTATTGAAACTTTCCGAAGAACTCTAAAGCGTAAGGAAGAAAAACTGAAATGGGCAATGAAGGAACATGAACAACAGGTATATGAAGAAAAAGTACGTTTCCTTATTAATATCAGTCATGAGCTGCGCACACCTTTAACGCTCATACACGCACCGCTTAGCCGGATACTGAAATCGCTTTCTGCCGAAGATACACAATATTTACCTATAAAAGCAATCTATCGCCAGTCACAGCGAATGAAAAACCTTATTAATATGGTACTCGATGTACGCAAAATGGAGGTTGGGGAAAGTAAATTGCAGATACAGCCGTATGCTCTCAATCAATGGATTGAACATGTATCCCAAGATTTCGTCAGCGAAGGTGAAGCTAAAAACGTCCGTATCCGCTATCAGCTTGACCCACAGGTCAATACTGTAAGTTTCGATAAAGATAAGTGTGAGATTATTCTAAGCAATCTGCTTATCAATGCCTTGAAACACAGTCCACAAGATGCAGAAATAACAATTACATCGGAGTTGCTTTCCGAGAAAAATAGCGTACGTATCTCCATCATTGACCGGGGAAACGGATTGAAACAAGTAAATACACAAAAACTCTTCACCCGTTTCTATCAAGGTACAGGAGAGCAAAGCGGCACAGGTATCGGATTATCTTATTCCAGGATTCTGGTAGAACTACACGGAGGCTCCATCGGTGCACGGGATAATCAGGAAGCTGGTGCAACATTCTTCTTTGAACTACCCTTGAGACAACAATCGGAAGAGATCGTCTGTCAGCCGAAGGCATATCTGAACGAATTGATGAACGATGATAGCAAAGAACAGTTACCGGAGGAAAATACGTTCGATACGAGTCCTTACAGTATTCTAGTGGTGGATGACAATCCGGATTTGACGGATTTTCTGAAAAAGTCACTGGGAGAATATTTCAAACGGGTAGTGATTGCTTCCGATGGTGTGGAAGCCCTTCAACTGACCAGAAATCATGCTCCGGATATTATCGTCAGTGACGTGATGATGCCGAGAATGAATGGATATGAACTTTGCAAAAATATAAAGGAAGATATTACGATCAGTCACATTCCTATCATTCTGCTGACAGCAAGAGATGATAAACAAAGTCAGTTGAGTGGCTACAAGAACGGGGCGGACGCTTATCTGACTAAGCCCTTTGAGATAGAAATGCTAATGGAAATCATTCGCAACCGATTGAAAAACCGCGAATCTATCAAGAAAAGATATTTGAATACAGGATTAGTCCCTGCGCCGGAAGAGAGCACTTTCAGCCAAGCAGATGAAACATTTCTGCTGAAACTGAATAAAATTATTCAGGAACATCTGGATAGCAGCAATCTGGACGTCACTTTTATCTGCAAGGAGATAGGTATGAGCCGGGCTTCCCTTTACAATAAGCTAAAAGCTCTGACCGATATGGGAGCCAATGATTACATTAATAAATTCCGGATGGAGAAAGCGATCACATTAATCACCAGTACGGACATGTCGTTCACGGAAATTGCCGAGAAGGTCGGCTTCACTACTTCACGCTATTTCAGTACGGCTTTCAAACAATATACAGGAGAAACGCCAACTCAATATAAGGAGAAGAGAAAACAGGAACGGAAAAAAGAGTAATGAGCAGCTACCCGAAAAAACAAATATTCTTTAGGCACGGAATTCTAAGACCTGAGCAAATAATCCGTGCCTAAAAATTTTAATATACTGCAAGTTTCATTACTTACTTAACCATTGACTTTTTTATAGTCTTCCAGAAACTTCTTCAATCCCGAATCCGTCAACGGATGATTCAACAATCCCTTAATGGCACTCAACGGGCAAGTAGCAACATCCGCCCCCACTTCCACACATTCGATAATATGTTTCGTATTGCGGATAGAAGCAGCGAGCACTTGTGTCTTGTAATCATAGGTACGATACATACGTACAATATCTCCCACAAGCCCTACTCCATCTTCACAAATATCGTCCAGACGACCGACAAAAGGCGAAACATAGGTAGCTCCGGCTTTAGCTGCCAGTAATGCCTGTCCTACTGAAAAGACTAATGTACAGTTAGTACGGATTCCCTTTTCCGTGAAATGTTTGATCGCTTTAATGCCATCGGCAATACAGGGGACTTTTACTACAATATGCGGATTGAGCGCGGCAAGTTCTTCACCTTCACGAATCATTCCTTCATAATCGGTTGCTATCACTTCGGCACTTACATCTCCGTTGACGATCTCGCATATTTTAATATAATGCTCACGCTGATTCTGCGTTCCTTTGATACCTTCTTTCGCCATCAGCGAAGGGTTGGTAGTCACTCCGTCAAGTACTCCGAGGTCATAAGCCTCCTGAATTTGCTCCAAATTAGCTGTGTCAATAAAAAATTTCATACTCTTAATTTTTAATGGTTAACGATCTAATAGTCAAAGATAATAATTTATTTCCATTCATCTCTGATTATGCAATCGTTATTGACGAATCAAGATATACATCCTGAATAGTATTCAATAATTCCACCCCTTCGTTCATTGGTTTCTGGAACGCTTTACGTCCGCTAATCAATCCCATACCTCCTGCACGTTTGTTGACTACAGCTGTAATGACTGCATCACGCAAATCGGAAGAACCGTGAGATTCTCCACCGGAGTTAATCAAACCAACGCGTCCCATATAGCCGTTGGCTACCTGGTAGCGGCAAAGGTCAATCGGATGTTCGGAAGCAAGTTCGGTATACATACGCTCGTCGATCTTTCCGAAACCGATAGCTTTGAAGCCACCATTATTAGTCGGAAGTTTCTGTTTCACAATATCAGCTTTGATAGTCACTCCCAAACGGTCGGCCTGTCCTGTCAGGTCGGCGGCAGCATGATAATCGACAGCACCTTTCTTGAAATCATTATTGCGCAGGTAACACCAAAGAATGGTTGCCATCCCCAGTTCGTGAGCATATTCAAAAGCTTCGGCTATCTCCACGAGCTGACGGCGACTCTGTTCCGAACCGAAATAGATAGTGGCGCCTACCGCTACTGCTCCCATATTCCAGGCTTCTTTAACGGTACCAAACAATACTTGGTCGAAACTGTTAGGATAAGAAAGTAATTCATTGTGATTCAACTTAACGATAAAAGGTATTTTATGGGCATATTTACGTGCTACGGATCCAAGAATCCCAAAGGTAGAAGCTACTCCATTACAGCCTCCTTCAATAGCCAGTTTTACGATATTTTCCGGATCGAAATAGATCGGATTGGGGGCAAACGATGCTCCGGCAGTATGTTCGATGTCCTGATCGACAGGAAGTATAGACACATAACCGGTATTTGCCAGGCGGCCATGTCCCAACAACGTTTGCAGACTGTTCAATACTCTGATGCTCCGGTCCGAATCAATCCAGATTTTATCTATTGTATCGGGAGACGGAACATGAATCAATGATTTATCAATGGTTTCGCAAGTGTGGTCCAGGTAATAACAGGCCTTATCTCTTAATAATTCTACTACTTTACTCATAACTTCTTTTTTTAATGTGTAACTTTTCTATTTTTTCTTTCCCTGATTGGCTACTGCTTCCATCAGTTTTTTGATCTCTTCCGGGTTTCCCAGGAAATAGTCGTTGGCCACGTTCAGGTTTTCATCAAACTCAAAAATGTAAGGCACAGCAGTAGGCAGATTCAGTTTTATGATATCTTCATCGGAGATATTTTTCAAATGTTTTATGATACCCCGCAGGCTATTACCATGAGCCACAACCAATAAAGTATGGGCCGTTTTCAGGCTGGGGAATATATCACTTTCCCAGTAAGGCATGATACGTTCAATGGTATCTTTCAATGATTCGGTACGAGGTACCTCCACGTCGGGCACTTCATGATAACGGTAATCAAAACGCGGGTTTCTCAAATCACTCTCCGAAAGCGGATTGGGAGCTATATCATAGCTGCGTCGCCAGATCAGCACTTGTTCTTCTCCGTATTTCTCTGCTGTTTCCGCCTTATTGAGCCCTTGCAGATCACCGTAATGCTTCTCATTCAGACGCCAGCTCTTCTCAACGGGAATCCAGTCCAGATTCATTTTGTCAAGTACGCAGTTCAAGGTTTTGACTGCTCTTTTTAGATAAGAAGTGTAGGCTTTATCAAAGTTGAAGCCATATTCCCTCAATGTGACACCCGCCTTTTCAGCTTCAGCAACTCCCTTTTCTGTCAGGTCTACATCCGTCCAACCCGTGAAACGGTTTTCCTTGTTCCAGGCACTCTCTCCATGACGAAGTAATACTATCTTTTTCATTCTTAATGGTCTCCTTTCTTCTGTTTATATATACAACATTTTGCTTCTCTACAAAGTTCACGAAATAATCAGAAGGTATCAATACCTAAAAGTGATGGTTTATTGAAAACTATTCAATAGAAATGACTATTTTTACGAACTAAATAAATATTC
>ENA-OURV01001981-OURV01001981.1-human-gut-metagenome-genome-assembly--contig:-NODE-1981-length-15087-cov-6.194186_pt1 | contig 15087 bp, 9 predicted proteins | sample MGYA00242141_ERZ509072 | MGnify/ENA primary metagenome ERZ509072 (study PRJEB26280, sample SAMEA2338763) | human gut metagenome | biome: human gut; feature: human-associated habitat; material: faeces... | reverse complement strand
TACGCCGGCATATTCATTGCCCTGGTACTTGTCACGGGAGTATTCCTGCGGACCGAGGAATTTCTCGATGTCCTTCGGCTTCAGTTCGTGCGTTTCGGTAAATTCCCCGCTGGCGATTTCCAGGGCAATTTTTCGCATCACCTTGCTGATTTTCTTTTCCAGCTCGCGCACGCCGCTTTCACGGGTATAGTTCTCGATGATATATTCGATGGCCGGTTTGGAGAACTTCACGTGCTCCTTCTTCAAACCGTTCTTTTCCATTTCCTTCGGAATCAGATGACGGCGGGCAATCTCGATTTTCTCCTCGGTGATGTAGCCGCTCACCTCGATCAGTTCCATACGGTCGAGCAATGGAGTAGGGATGGTACCTAAGTTGTTGGCCGTAGCGATGAACATGACGTTCGACAAGTCGTAGTCGATGTCCACATAGTTGTCATGGAACGAGTTGTTCTGTTCCGGGTCGAGAACTTCCAGCATAGCCGAACTCGGGTCACCGTGATTGTCGTTGCTCAGCTTGTCGATTTCATCGAGAATGATGACCGGGTTGGAAGTTCCCGCCTTGATCAGGCTCTTGATGATACGTCCCGGCATGGCTCCGATGTACGTCTTGCGGTGTCCGCGTATTTCGGCTTCGTCGTGTACGCCACCCAGTGACATACGGACGTATTTCCGCTTCAGAGCTGTGGCAATGGAACGTCCTAATGAAGTCTTACCGACTCCCGGAGGACCGTAGAGGCAGATAATCGGTGATTTCAGGTCGCCTTTCAACTTCAGTACGGCCAAGTATTCCAAAATACGTTCTTTTACCTTTTCCAGGCCATAGTGTTCCTTGTCCAGAATCTTTTTGGCATTCGGAATGTCAATCACATCCGTAGTGTAGACTCCCCACGGCAATGAAAGTAGGGTTTGCAGGTAAGTCAGTTGCACATTGTAGTCGGGCGATTGCGGGTTGATGCGTTCCAGCTTGGCGAGCTCACGGTCGAAGATTTCCTTCACTTCGGGTTTCCAAAGCATGGTCTCGCTTTTCTTCTGGAGTTCGTCAATTTCATCATCCTGTCCGTTACCCAATTCGTCCTGGATGTTCTTGATCTGTTGCTGGAGGAAGTATTCCCGTTGCTGGCGGTCCAGGTCTTCGCGCGTACGCATCTGGATGTTCTGTTTCAGGGTGGCCAGCTGAATCTGCTTGTTCAGGAGCTGGATCAGCCGGTACAGACGTGATTTCAGGTCGTTCATCTGCAATAACTCATACTTCTCGTTGATCGGGAAGGGGAAGTTGCCCGAAATAAAGTTGACCAGCACCTCATTGTTGTCCAGGTTCTTCAACGCAAAAGAAGTGTCCGGAGAAAGGTCATCTGAAAGTTCGATTACCTTGTTAGTCAACTCCTTGCAGGTGTCAATCAAGGTCTTGAACTCGTCCGATTTCTCATCTTTCATGTTCTCCTTGATGACAGACACCTTTCCCCGTAAGAAAGGACGGGTAGAGGTAATTTCTTCCAATTTCACCTTCGGACCCGTAGCCTGAAGGATGGCGGTAACGGTTCCACCCGGCATCTCAAATACACGGAGCACTTTTCCGATGACCGCAATAGGGAACAGGTCCTTTTGCTTGGGAGCCTCCGTTTCGCCCACCTTTTGGGTGGTAATGACGATAGGTTCCTTGGTCTGAAGAGCCTGGTTCACCAGTTTAAGTGTGGGTTGCCGTCCCACATTGATCGGCATGACGATAGCAGGGAATATCATTAGGTTGCGCAAGGGCATGACGGGCAAATCCCCGGCCAGGTCTTCTTCCTTGGTATCCTCCGCAGGAATCGTTTCAATTTCTGCCATCATGGGGATGTCCTTGCCTTCTGCGCCAACCAGAATCTCATTGTTTTTTGTCTTTTTTACCATATTTGTTTGTCGCTTCTGAATTAAGAAGGTTTTTTATTGTTCAAAACGGCACAAAGGTAATCATTCTGCGCCTAATATGGAAACTATTTACTTCAAATACCTGTTTATTATTTAAAAATAATATGAGGTGAGACTGCTTTCTGAGGGGTTTTCTGTATTTTTGGCGAAAATTTTGAAAGAAGAAATATGCCGAATCCTTTTTTTCAGTTCAAGCAATTTGTGGTTTTTCATGATAAATGTGCCATGAAAGTGGGTACAGACGGAGTCTTGGTGGGCGCCTGGGCACAGGTGGAAAGGACTTCCCGTATCCTGGATATTGGTACCGGAAGCGGACTGATTGCCCTGATGCTGGCCCAGCGCAATCCGCAGGCTTTTGTCACGGCGGTCGACATTGACGAAGCGGCCGTAGAACAGGCACGGGAGAACGTGGCCCGTTCCCCTTGGGCTGACCGGATGGAAGTGACCCAGTTGGACATCCGGCAGGCTCCGGAAGAGTGGAAAGGCCGTTTTGACGCAATCGTATCGAATCCACCCTATTTTGTGGAATCGGTGAAATGCCCGCAGGCCCAGCGGAACACGGCTCGGCATACTGATGCGCTGGATTTTGAAGCACTTTTGGCAAAGGTTGCTTTCCTGCTCTCAGACGAAGGATGCTTTTCGGTGATACTTCCAGCCAAGGCGGCTTCTGATTTTGTAGCCTTAGCCCTGAAAGAGGGCTTGTCTCTTTCCCGTCAGACGTGGGTACATTCTCGTGCTGAACTTCCTCCGAAGCGTGTGTTGATGGCCTTTGTCAAATCGTCTTGCCTACAGACGGAAATCCGTCATTTAGCTATTGAGACCACACATCATGTCTATACGCCGGAGTTTAAGGAACTTGTCAAATCGTTCTACTTGGCCTTGTAGCAGGAAAGGTCATTTCTTGGAAAGTCTTCGCAAAATATGCTGGTTAAGCATCAGAAGTTGGCGGTGCTTCTGGGCGATGGTCGAGGTGAAGGGTTGCCGGCCAATGAAGTCCGTGAAATGTTGCAGGATGTTCAGCGGGGGAGAAGGCATTCGCCTGGGGCGAATCGGAGCGATGACTTGAAGTCCCTGATGGATGATTTCCACTTTCAAGTCTTTTCCTCCCATCGCTGGGTCCCCGTCGAAGTGGAACACCCCTTCTTTTTCCCGGTGAATGATGATGCTCTTTTCCTTCATCGTCTTGATGCGGCTGTTCTGGTCAAGGGTACGGGTAAACAATTGGATGGAAAGTGAAGGTACATCCAGCACGGTAAACGGTTCCAGGATGGTGATGTCCATCATTCCGTCGGTCAATGAGGCTTGCGGGGCAATGTACGCGTTGTTCCCATACTGGGAGGCGTTGGCGCAAGCAATCAGAAAGGCCTTGTAACGGACGGTGCCCGATTCATTTTCAATCTCATACGTTTCCGGTTGGTAAGTAAGACTTTCATGGAGCGTGTTTTCCAGATAAGTAAGCAGCCCTCTTTTTCCGGCATCTGCAAATTTCAGGCTTACGAACGCATCGAATCCCACTCCGCAAGTGCAGAAAAAAGGACGGTTGTCAATTCTTCCGTAATCAATAGCCTTGACTTTTCCGGCGTTCAATACCTTGATGGCCCCTCTGGGTTCCATGGGAATATGCAGGTGGCGTGCCAGTCCGTTGCCTGACCCACAGGGGATGATTCCCATGGCCGTATTGGTATGGATAAGCGCACGTCCTATTTCGTTGATGGTTCCGTCTCCGCCGATGGCTACCACGATATCTGTTCCTTCTGCGGCAGCCTGTGTGGCAATTTCAGAAGCATGTCCGGCGTATTCGGTCTTTCGGATAGAATACTCATACATGGATTGGTCCAGTTCTCGCTCGATAAGTTTTAGAATGAATTCTTTTCCATGTGTTCCGGAGATAGGGTTTACCACAAAAATGATTCGCTTTTTCGTATCCATAAGCCAGATTTAGATTTTGGGAGTACAAAAATAATATTATCTTTCTATTGGGAGGATGTTTTTGTGGATAATTAAACAGAAAACCAAAATTTTTAGGTGATTTGTGTCTGATTTTGGAGTTTTTTGTATCTTTGCACGTTCTTAGTAAAAACGTTGTGACGATACGGTTGCAAAGTGATAAAGTTTAACGTAAGCCGGGGTGCTTACCAGATACTTAAAATATGGGATTATTACAAGAAAAATTTAGCAAGTTCAGACTGCCTCAGATGTATATGGAAAGAGGCGTATATCCTTATTTCCGTGAAATAGATAGTGCACAAGACACAGAGGTAATGATGAGTGGGAAGAAGGTGCTGATGTTTGGTTCAAACTCTTATATGGGTCTGACTCACGATCAGCGAATTATTGATGCGGCCATTGCTGCCACCCGCAAATACGGTACGGGATGTGCAGGTTCCCGTTTGTTGAACGGAACACTTGATATCCACGTACAGTTGGAAAAAGAGTTGGCCGAATTCGTAGGAAAAGATGAAGCACTTTGTTTCTCCACAGGTTTTACGGTGAATGAAGGAGTGATTCCTCAGTTGGCCGGACGTGGCGATTACATCATTTGTGATGACCGTGACCACGCATCTATCGTGGACGGACGCCGTCTTTCTTTTGCTACTCAGTTGAAGTACAAGCATAATGACATGGAAGCGCTGGAAAAGGAACTCCAGAAATGCGAACCGGATGCCATCAAATTGATTGTGGTGGACAGCGTCTTCTCTATGGAAGGTGATTTGGCCAACTTGCCGGAAATCGTTCGTCTGAAGAAAAAATACAATGCCAGCATTTATGTGGATGAAGCTCACGGTCTGGGTGTATTCGGTAAGGAAGGCCGCGGTGTATGCGACCATTTCGGCGTAACGGACGACATCGACCTGATCATGGGTACGTTCAGTAAGTCATTGGCATCTATCGGTGGTTTCGTAGCTGGTGATAAGGATGTCATCAACTGGTTGCGTCACAATGCCCGTTCTTATATCTTCCAGGCCAGCAATACTCCGGCCGCTACGGCTGCCGCCAGAGAGGCTATCCGTATCTTCAAGACTGAACCGGAACGTCAGAAACATTTGTGGGAGATTACCAATTACGCCTTGAAGAGCTTCCGTGACGCTGGATTTGAAATCGGTGACACAGAGAGCCCGATTATCCCGTTGTACGTGCGCGATACGGACAAGACCTTCGAAGTGACCAAGTTGGCTTTCGATGAAGGTGTCTTCATCAATCCGGTAATCCCGCCGGCCTGTGCACCGCAGGATACACTGGTACGTTTCGCACTGATGGCTACTCATACTAAGGAACAGGTGGACTTCGCCATTGAAAAGCTGATTAAGTGCTTCAAACAACTGGATTTATTGAAATAATAAATTATATAGTTTGACTTTTTAAAGGACTTTGAAAGGAGGTTTTTACTATGGGAGCTGCAGGTAATAAAAAACCGAAAGGCATGCATAAAAAACATGCGCCGGCTTATCAAGTAGAAGAGGCCATTCATGAAAATGACCTGAAAAAAGGAAAAAAGAAATAAATCGTTTGGCGGTTTATTTTGAAAAGGGTTATATTTAGAGTGTCCGATGCTTCGGCAAAGGAAACTCAAATATAACCCTTTTGTTATGCAAGTATGTTTTAACTGAAAATGATATGATACTGAATGAAAGAGACAGCCGCCATGAGCAAGTATTGCAGGTGGCACAACAGATGATGACGGCCGCACGTACGGCCCCCAAAGGGAAAGGCGTGGACATCATAGAGGTGGCCATGGTGACGGAAAGTAATATTCGCATCTTGTCGGATACAATGAAGCAGATGTATGAAGACAATGGTTTTAAATTCTTCTTACGGGATGCTGACAATATCCTTCAGGCAGAATGTATTGTACTGATTGGTACGCATGAACATCCGCAAGGGTTGAATTGCGGACATTGTGGATACGAAACTTGTGCCAGCCGCAAGGAAGGGGTTCCTTGTGCTATCAATAGTGTAGATGTAGGTATTGCCATCGGGTCAGCTTGTTCCGTAGCCGCCGACCATCGGGTGGATACGCGGGTCATGTTCTCGGCACGTTCTTGTTCTTCAGCAAGCGCTGCCTTTTTATCTGCCTCTGTTTTGATAATGTGGTTCTGATACAAGGCTAAAGCGCCTAAGACCACAGTGCCAAGAAAGGAGAGGATTGCACCATAATAACCCAATGCATCACCGGCAGACCATTCGGCTACAAAGATATCTGTTGTGGTGTTTATCTTAAATAGGATATTGATAACAAAGGGAATACCCATTAGCAGGAGCAAAATAACCACGCAGATTAGTGCAAACAACACTCTGTGTTTTTTAAACCAGTCGATCATAGCAATACCTCATAGTTAAGTAAATAGAAAGCGCCAAACAAATAGTCTGGCGCAGATGGCATTGGACCGAATGATTGATACAAGGTGCATTTTCACAGGTGCGGGTGCAACCAATCTGAAAATGCGAGAGCCGCTGTAATTATTCAGAAACTAACCTAATATCATCTTTTTTCTTATCTTTGTCCCCATTAACCCTTGATATTAATCATTAATCACTGAACGTTAATCATTAAATACATGGCAACAGTAGACGATAAAAAGATTATCTTTTCTATGGTTGGGCTGAATAAAACCATTCAGCAGAACAACAAGCAGGTACTGAAGAACATTTACCTCTCGTTCTTCTACGGGGCAAAAATCGGTATCATCGGTCTGAACGGTTCGGGTAAATCGACCCTGCTGAAGATTATCGCCGGATTGGATAAGTCCTATCAGGGCGAAGTGGTGTTCTCGCCGGGATATTCTGTGGGATATCTGGCTCAGGAACCGTACCTCGACCCCACCAAGACCGTGAAGGAAATTGTTATGGAAGGTGTGCAACCCATTGTGGATGCGCTGGCAGAATACGAGGAAATCAACCAGAAGTTCGGCTTGCCCGAATATTATGAGGATCAGGACAAGATGGACAAGCTTTTCTCCCGCCAGGCCGAATTGCAGGACATCATCGACGCGACCGATGCCTGGAACCTCGACAGCAAGCTGGAGCGTGCCATGGATGCCCTCCGTTGTCCGCCCGAAGACCAGTCCGTAGAACATCTTTCCGGTGGTGAGCGCCGCCGTGTGGCCCTTTGCCGCCTATTGTTGCAGAAGCCCGATGTGCTTCTCCTCGACGAGCCCACTAACCACCTTGATGCCGAATCTATCGACTGGCTGGAACAACACTTGCAGCAGTACGAGGGTACGGTGATTGCCGTGACGCACGACCGTTATTTCCTTGACCATGTGGCAGGCTGGATTCTTGAACTGGACCGTGGCGAGGGCATCCCCTGGAAGGGGAACTACTCCAGTTGGCTGGAACAGAAAACTAAGCGCATGGAGCAGGAAGAAAAGACAGCCAGCAAGCGCCGCAAGACACTGGAACGCGAGCTGGAATGGGTACGTATGGCTCCCAAAGCTCGTCAGGCAAAGGGGAAAGCCCGTCTGAACTCCTACGACAAATTACTGAACGAGGACGTGAAAGAGAAGGAAGAGAAGCTGGAAATCTTTATCCCGAACGGCCCCCGTCTGGGCAACAAGGTGATTGAAGCCAAGCAGGTGGCAAAGGCGTTCGGCGACAAACTGCTGTTCGACGACCTCAACTTCATGCTTCCACCCAACGGCATCGTGGGTATCATCGGCCCCAACGGTGCCGGTAAGACCACGCTTTTCCGCCTTATCATGGGACTGGAAAAGGCAGACAAGGGCGAGTTCGAGGTAGGGGAAACCGTAAAGGTGGCCTACGTGGACCAGCAGCATAAGGACATCGACCCTAACAAGAGTGTATATCAAGTCATTTCCGGTGGAAACGACCTGATTCGCATGGGTGGACGCGACATCAATGCGCGCGCCTATCTGTCCCGTTTCAACTTCTCCGGTGCCGACCAGGAAAAGCTCTGCGGAGTGCTTTCCGGTGGTGAACGCAACCGCCTGCACCTGGCGCTCTGCCTGAAGGAAGAGGGTAATGTGCTTCTGCTGGACGAGCCTACCAACGACATCGACGTGAACACGCTTCGCGCCCTCGAAGAAGGTTTGGAGGACTTTGCCGGATGTGCTGTGGTCATCAGTCACGACCGTTGGTTCCTCGACCGTATCTGTACGCATATCCTCGCTTTCGAAGGAGACTCCAATGTGTTCTTCTTTGAAGGTTCTTATTCAGAATATGAGGAAAATAAACAGAAACGTCTTGGGAAAGAAGAACCCACCCGTGTACGTTATAGAAAGCTTATGAATGACTGATTTCGGTGCGAATTTGAAAGTATATTCTTTTACTTGTTGACAATACGAAAGCCCTGCTGTAGAATGCAGGGCTTTTTTTGTTTAAAAATATCTCAAAAAAGCCTTTCTACCTTCAAAAAATGTAACATAAATATAACATTAATCTCGTTTTTATTAGTTATATTTGCGACTTAAAACATAAATTAATGTTTAATTAACACTATCTATTAACAAAAAACAGAATTATGAGAAAACATCTAATTCAATTCCTGTTGGTTGCAGTGTTGTCGGTATTTAGTGCCGCTGCATTTGCTCAGACTACAGTGAGAGGTCAGCTTGTTGATTCAGAAACAGGTGAACCGTTAGTGGGTGCCGCCGTCATGGTGGAAGGTACTACACAAGGATCGGTGACCGACATTGATGGCTATTTCAAGCAAAGCGTTGCTTCGAATGCGACATTACTATTCAAGTACGTGGGTTATAAAGACCAGAAGAAGAAGATTACGCAGAAGGGCGCTTCTGTGGATTTGGGTGCTATCCCAATGGAACCGGATGCTGTGATGCTGAAGGACGTAGTGATTACATCGTCAGTGGCGGTTGCCCGTAAGACTCCGGTAGCGGTGTCAACGATAACCCCGGTGTTTATTGAAGAAAAGTTGGGTACACAGGAATTCCCGGAAGTTCTGAAGTCTACTCCGGGTGTTTATGTTACAAAAGACGGTGGCGGTTATGGTGACGCACAGACCCGTGTCCGCGGTTTCGACAGCGAGAACGTGGCTATGATGATTAACGGTGTACCCATGAACGGAATGGAAAACCAGAAAGTATACATGAGTAACTGGGGTGGTTTGATTGATGTGGCCAGCAGTATTCAGGTACAACGTGGACTTGGTGCCAGCAAGGTGTCAACTCCTTCAGTAGGTGGCTCACAAAACATTATAACCAAGACTACTGATGCCAAGAAAGGCGGCTTCATCTCTTACGGCATGGGTAATGACGGCTACAGTAAAGTGATGTTCAGTGTCTCTTCCGGTCTGACAAAAGATGGTTGGGCCTTTACTTTATTGGGTGCCAGAGATAAACGCGACGGTTATATTCAAGGTACGGAATCCGAGGCCTACACTTGGTTCATGAGTATTGCAAAACGTATCAATGACAACCATCAACTTTCATTTACAGCTTTTGGAGCACCTCAGTGGCATAATCAGCGTAATATGGCAAATGGTTTGAATATCAAGGAGTATCAGCGTGTAAAACAATGGATGGGTGAGGAAAGTCCCTATCGTTACAATTCTACTTTCGGTTATCGCAATGGACAAGTGATGAACTCTTCACGTAACGAATACCATAAGCCCCAGATGTCTCTTAATCATTTGTGGCAAATCAACCATAAGTCAAGCCTCAGTACAGCAGCTTATATGTCTATCGGTACTGGTGCGGGCTATAGTGGTACGGGGGTAACGGGGTACACCAGCTCTTGGTACGGTACGGCCAGTGATGGTACGGTGAACACTCAGTTCCGTTGTCCTGATGGTACTTTTGATTATGATGCTGTGGATAAGCTCAATGCAGATAACTATACTAATCCGGTGAATGTGAGTGGAATGCCCGGTTATAAAGGTTCGCTGATGATTATGAACAAAGCCTCGAACGACCATTTCTGGACAGGATTGATTTCTACTTATACCACTAAGTTTGGTGATTACTTTGATTTCTATGGTGGTATTGACTTCCGCTATTATAAAGGTTTGCACAAGAATGTCATTACCGATCTTTTTGGAGGGCAGTATTATGTAGACTCTTATAACCGTAAGAGTGTATTGGCTGAGAATAGTGTGAATGGTGGAGTCACCTCCTGGGTAAACCAGAAGTTGGGAGTAGGAGATGTGATTCGTCGTGACTACGACGGTTTTGTGATGTACGAAGGTGGTTTTGCCCAATTGGAGTATAATAAAGATAAAGTGAGTGCATTTGTTTCAGGTGGTCTTACAAATACCAGTTATTGGCGTAAAGACCGTTTCTATTATAGTGGTGACAAACAGCTGTCTTCGAAGAAGCATTATTTGGGAGGCAATGTGAAAGCTGGTTTGAATTACAACCTTGATGATTACAATAACGTATTCTTCAATACCGGATTTATCAGCCGTGCTCCTATTTTTGATAATACCTTCATCAATTCTCAGAGTTCACATGAGCGTAATCCTGATGCTAAGAATGAGAAAGTTTACTCTTTCGAATTAGGTTATGGATATCGTAGCCAGTATTTCTCAGCCAATGTAAACGCCTATTATACTATGTGGAAAGACAAGGCTTTATATGATACCGGATCCTATGAAGACGTAAACGGGGCTTCTCAGCGTTGGACAATGAACATGACCGGTGCGCAGGCTAACCACATGGGTATAGAGCTTGACTTTATTGCCAAGCCTTTCCGCTGGATGGAAGTTAACGGTATGTTCTCTTGGGGAGACTGGCGCTGGAATGGGACAGCGAAAGGCTTCATGATGAATACTGAAGGCCAAATTATGGCGAATAGCCGTGGTGAAGTGGTGACAGATATGAGTAATGTAGATCAGTACAAGTATACCATTGAAATGGATAATGTACAGGTGGGCGGTTCTGCTCAGACTACAGCTGCTTTGGGAGTGACATTCCGCCCAATGAAAGGCTTGCGTCTTAATGCAGACTGGAACTTCTTTGCACGCAATTATGCCGATTATGACATTGATGCGAGCCAAGCCACTCAAAAAGAGGCTTACGTGGTGGAAAAACCTTGGGAGATTCCTTCATGGAGCACATTTGATGTAAGTGCAGGATATACCTTTGACTTCGGTAAGATTCGTGCTACACTGAGCGGCAATGTGAACAACTTGTTCAACCAAGAGTATATAGCCGATGCACGCGACGGAAGTAACCATGACTGGGAGACGGCCACACGTGTTATCTATGGTTGGGGACGTACTTATACCGTAAGATTGAAGTTGAATTTCTAAGCGAACATATTTATGAAAAAACATATATTATTAGGAACCGCATTGGCTTCGCTGTTTGCACTTGGGGCCTGCGATTATAACGAGGATAATTTCCCCGGATTTGATGAAAAAGAAACCATCACGGATGTCAGTACCGATACCCTCGTATTGGCTGATGCCCATTATGGCAAAATAGCTTCTATGCCGAAGAACCAAGGGATAGCTCTCGCCAAGGATCCCGAGGGGCAGACTTATCTTACGGCATTGAACCAGCTGGGTAAAACCAAGATGTTTACTGATATGGTAGCTCCTGAAGATTATCTGCCTGCATTTGTCGATTCGCTCTACGCATATCTGTCAGATGGTTCCAAGGTGCTGGTACAGTACAATATCGGCAAGGAGCAACCTGAATATCTCTCGAAGATAAACGAAGCTCAGACTTTCGACCTTACTTCTGACAATTATGCTACAGTATGGGGGGAAAGCATGGTAGTGAAATATCTCACCCCTTCTACGTTGAAGAAGCTTCCTGCTTTGTTGAAGGAAGGTATCAAGAACCCGAAGACGGGAGATGTGTGCCAAGTGAATTACGCTTGGTCGGAGACCGAGCCCAGTACAGGCGGCGGTGCAGTGAAAATGGTATACCAGAAAGTAACTTCTATTGATGCCGAAGGAGGTAATTATGTCATTGTGGCTCCGACGAAGGACAATACTTGGATTCCTTTCGGTCAGTTCAAAGACCCGGATAAGACGTATGGTTATATGGAGGGTGAACCGGTAGAGATTGCGGATGGTTTCATCACCAGCGATGTGTCCAATCATATCATGACACTTACTCCTACGGAAAAAGGTTTCACTATGCAACGCCCGGATGGCAAGTTCATCTATCAGAGTGGTACGTTTAACAGCTTCAACATCGGTACTTCCATACCCGAGGGTGGGGATTGGAGCTTTGCTTACAACTATGACCGTAAGGCATTTGATGTGAAAAATGTGGAAAAGGACAAAATCATCAAGCTGAATTTCTATGAAAAAGGAAACTCTTATTCATACGGTTCTTATCCGAATGCTACGTTGGGCATTTATATGAATGAGTCGTTCAATGGAAACGAGGGCGGTTTCACTACTCAGAATGTGAAACTTACCGGCACGTTAACTAATGTATGGAAGGTGGATGGCAAATATGGTTGGAAGGGTAGTGCCCATGTGGGAGATAGCGATTTTGAATCGGAAGCATGGGTGGTTTCTCCTATTATAGATTTAGCAAAAGCGAAGGCTCCTCTTCTTAAGGTAGATATTGCCATTAATTTCTTGAATGGTAACAATCGTGCTGATTTTATTGAACTGCTGGCTTCGGAAGATTATGTGGATGATGTGGCTGCTGCTGAATGGAAGGCTCTGAATGTACCTCAATGGCCGGAAGGCAAGAATTGGAATTATGTAAATTCCGGTGATATTGACCTGAGTGCTTACGAGGGCAAGAAGATAACCATTGCTTTCCGTTATAAGAGTACTACAGAGTGTGCGCCTACTGTAGAGTTTAAGAATATGTCACTTACAAGTACCGTATCAGGGTATTATGAGGGTGTGGATATTTATAAGGAGATTCCTGAATCAGAAGCTGAAATGCCTGCTCGTGCCGTTACCCGTGCATCAGACGTGAAGCCAAATGCTTCTGCTCTCTACCAGTATGACGGTTCGGCTTGGACTGCCTACGAAGAAAGCGCAAGTATCGGTATCCGTGTGATGCAACCTGCCGATTATGTTTCTACCGGTTCGGACTATTTGAGCGATGCTGATGCCGTATTGCCCGTTTATCTGAAGAATGCATTCCCTTACGCACAGAGCGGGGATGTCAAGGCAGTAGTTTATTTCGGAAATAAGGAGTATGATGTGATGGCCGATGAATATGGCTTCGATGGCACTGCATGGGCGAAGAAGAATACCGAAACGGAAACTGCAGAAATGGCATTCCTGAAGACTGACGGCAAATGGATGGAAGCAAAAGAGTATTATAGCAATGACTTTGCTGGTGAACTTCATAACGATGCTCAGATTGTGAATGTGAAGCTTGATGGCATGAATTATGTATGGAGTGCAGGTGCAGGTTATACCCGTATCAAGGCAAGCGGTTATTATCAGCGTAACCGCGATACGGAGGCATGGCTTGTAACCGGTGAGGTAGACCTTACCGAAGCTATTGCCCCACAGATGGTATTCACTGCTTCGGCAGACTATTTGTATGGAGGCAAAATTGAGAACGCAGTGTCTGTACATGTGTCCGAAAATTATATCCCTGCGGCTTCTACTGCTACTGATGAAGAGAAGATTGCAGCATTGCAAGGAGCGGCTTGGAGTGATCCGTTGTCGTTCGAGTGGCCTACAAGCTCTAAAGAGATCGAAATGCGTACTTCCATGGCCGACTATGTGGGCAAGAAAGTATATGTGGCATTCCGTTATGCAAGTAATACTGATCCTGGATTTGCTCCTACATTCTACATGAGTAACTTTGTGGTGAAGGAATAATTCCTGAGGTTGTGCAATAGACAATGTGGTAATGGACTTTACTGTCCATTACCACATTTGCATTCTTAGTATCGTAAAATCAAATTTAGAAACATAGATGAAAAAACTGTCTTACTTATTTCTTTTGCTGGTCGGAATTTGGCTGGCTGGATGTGATGATTCTTCAGAGGCTTCGCTCATTCCCGAGATAATACCTACCGAGCAAGGTTCGGATACTTACGTGATGAAGGGCTATGAGTCGAGCGACAATGGTTTCAACGTGTATAAGCCCAAGGCTATCGGCACCCCTTTCTATATCCAGTCCAAAGCTTTTACCGGGCGTAATTACGCATTTGCTCCTGTTAATAGTGAGTCGCTGGAAGGGCTTACTGTTGTTCCGTCTGCCGATGCTTTCAGCGAAAGCGTTGAGGTGAAACCCTCTACGTGCTATTGGGTGCGTTTCAACCGCTACAATCATTATCAGATGGGCAAGCTCCGCGTGGCCTATATTCACGGTAATGAAGTGGGCATAGAGTATGTGGCTTCTGAGGATATAGATGTGAAAAATGCCAATATTGCTGATAACAATAAAGCAGACAATCTTGAAATCCCAGCTCTCAATGCAACCAATCAATATATTGAATACTATGCAGGCGTGTCTGATGAGGAAGGTGCCGGGCAGGTACTCAATTTCTCTTTGGAATACATCGCTTCCAAGAAGCATTCGGCTTGGGTGGCATTCAGTTTCGACCCGATTACTGCGCAAGACAACGTGAAGCGTGCCAACGAGTGGAATCAAGACGACCCCAATATTGACAACAGCGTGGAGGTGACTGAATCCATGCATAAGAGCGATGGGTACGACAAGGGGCATCTTTGTGCCAGCGAAGACCGTGTGTACAGTAAAAGTGCCAATAAGCAGACCTTCTACTACAGTAATATCTCGCCACAGATAGGGAGTTTCAATCAAAAGTATTGGGCGGCTCTTGAGAAGCAGGTGCAGACTTGGGGACGTTCCACCATCAATGGCACATACGACAAACTTTATGTCGTGAAAGGTGGTACTACTGACCGTTTGCTTACCAATTTCACAGGTGTGAAGAAAGCCAATGACGGGCTTTATCCCACCACCAATGCCGACGGGCTGACACTTGGCGGACTCATTTGCCCCAGCTATTATTACATGGCTCTGTTGAGCGAGAAGGCAGGGGTTTATCATACTATCGCTTTTTTAGTCCCTCATTCTGAATTATTGCCAGAAAAACCTGGAAAAGATGAATTTATGGTTTATGCCGTTTCTATTAAAAATTTGGAGTACGAAACTGGTATCGACTTCTTCTGTAACCTGCCTAATGAGATAGAGAAGACTGTAGAAGCTACTTATAGTGCTGACGATTGGGCTTGGTAAAAGCTTCAGAAACTATAAGGAGAGTCTCCCCTTTTAGTATGACGGGCATGCCATGATTTAG
>ENA-OURV01001977-OURV01001977.1-human-gut-metagenome-genome-assembly--contig:-NODE-1977-length-15105-cov-48.971561_pt1 | contig 15105 bp, 9 predicted proteins | sample MGYA00242141_ERZ509072 | MGnify/ENA primary metagenome ERZ509072 (study PRJEB26280, sample SAMEA2338763) | human gut metagenome | biome: human gut; feature: human-associated habitat; material: faeces... | reverse complement strand
CTAAAGATACAAAATCTTTAGGTAATAACAACGCCTCGGCTTGGGAAAGTCGGGGTGTTGTCATAAAAAAAGAGGGTATGTATTTTGACACACCCTCATGTTTCTCCCGGCAAAAACGTATATTCCCGCTAAGGAAAACATACGGTTCTGCCTGGGGAAACATAGATAATTCTTTTTTAAACGGTAAAAAATGCTTAGGTCCATAAAAGATAAGGGAGGATATATTCAGAATAACTTTTGATATTTGTGGATAAAAATAATGATTATTTATTTTGAGTATTTTTGTTTGAGATGTTTTTCGTGGAAATATAGACCTATTTAACATGAGTTTGACATAAAATCAAAAGATAGCAAGTAGATTGTCATCGATAAAGTTCACTTAAATGGCGGGTTTCTTTTCAAAGAAAGAATAGGTTGTGATAGCTGACAATGGATTGGCAATGAAATTGCTGAAAGAATGATGTCGTGAGTGTTTCTATCTGTGCAATGTCTTTCAGTTGTTTCAATTAGGGCTCTTTTTCTGAGCAAAATCTTGTCGGCAATGCTCATCAGGAAATTTCTCATATTGTTTTTAGCTTTAATGCTTAGCTGTATTCCGTTAAGAAAGTAATTTTCACACAAATACCGTCCGATATCTAAGTGTAAATCTGGAAGCTAAGAATTTCATCTTTATCATTGATTATTAGGTGTAACTTAGAACCCAAAAACATCCCATGGAACATTTTCCACGTTCGGTAAGTTCTTCGAATGTCTTTTGAACCAGAATTCGTAGGCTACAACAGATACGTAATATTGAGTTTACAAAACTGAGACCGATAGGTCCTAGCAGGATTTTCTTGATGAAAATGGTCAGAGGAAGTAGTACTTCCTTCTCCAGTTCCACAAAACGGTTATAGAAACCTGTTGTGGGAAAAGGTGTTGCAGATGTTTGCAGACATATTTTTTGTAATAATGCTTGAAGCAGCGGAAACCACCGGAGTAAAACAGAATAAGAATAACCATAATTTCAGCGTTATTCATACGATTGGGTTTGTTGCGATGCTTCTGTATCTTGCTTTCAATCATATATTTTTCCTGCTACAATGAAAATTCCCTGCACAAATCATCTGCCATACAATAAATCTCTGTAGCTTTAGACTCGGACAACACAATGTAAATCGGCACGGTACTATAAATTATAGTGTTATTATTATGGTTATTGCAAAATTTCAGTGCAGCTATACCTCTTATAAGGTATATTGAATTAGTGTTTATATTGAGAAATCTAACGAATATACAATTGAAATCTAATAAAGCAGTAAACTCTTGTTTATGAATATAATAAGGGTTTACTGCTTTTCTGAATCGAGATATGTTTTTTATCCGATTTCTACATGTTCAAACTATTTGTATTTATTGCAGTTTGATAAAAAAACTTCTCATTAAAGCGTCAAAGATGGGTTCTTGTTTAGTAGGATATTGGATTAGATGTATTTGGGCTTTAATAATATTTATCTGTTTTTATGTGCTAAATTTATTTTAATCAACTAGAAGTTATTAGAAATGATACGCGGGTCCACAATCAGGTTCACCATTATACCACCATCCATATTGGGAGGTTTCATATTCCCACTTACCATCTTCTCTGATATGAGTATATTTATATTTCCAATCACAATAAAATGTTTTTAAACTCTTAAAAGATTCTGGAATGATGGAGTTTAAGTGATTTCCTCGGCAGTCTAAAGTTTCTAGGCTACTAGGTAATGCGATTGAGGTCAATAAATTATTTTGACACAATAGGTATTTTAGTTTTAAATTATTTTGTAAATCAAGTCCTGTTAATTTATTGTCGGCGCAAGCTAAAGTTGTTAATTGGGGACATTCTTTTATATCTAAATTTTCTAGTGAACCATAGTTGCTTCGAATGGTTGTTAATGAAGGACAATTATGAAAAGTCAACGTCGTTACAGAATTACAGTATTCTATCCAAAACTCCTGTAAACGAACGTAGTCAACAAATTTAAGAGAAGGTATTTTAGTATTAGTACAATAAAGTTCTTCTATATTATAGCATCCTTCTATATTAAGGGATTCTAGATTTTCACATCCATGACTGCAAGATAAGTATTTTAGATTCTTGCAATGGCTAACATTTATAGATTTTAGAGATGGTGATGTATATGATTCCCAGCCTGTTTCTATTTTTGTTAAATTGTCCGAATGACTTAAATCTATAAATTCTAAAGATTCTGGAAATGATTTATTACGTGATATTATTATGGATGTATATGGGGTATTAGATGCTTTTAATGTAGTCAATGGACATTCTAATAATCCCCATATTTGTTCCCATTTAAGTGAAATACAATTTGAAATATCTAAACTTGTTAAAGGATTATGTGCACATTCAAAATGAGATAAATTGGAAAGTCCTGAAAGATTTAAAGATTTTATATTATTATAATTGCACCTTAATATCTCTAGTGAATTGCATTCAGCAACATTAATGGCTATAAGCGAATTGTAAGTGCAGTTTAATTCTTTTATGTTTGTGTTAAAGTTAAGATTTATTTCAGTTAATTTATTGTGATCGCAATGCAAAATGAAAGGAATTCCAATATTGATATTGGTTAAATCGATAGTTCCTGTTAGGTTGTTCTCGGATAATTGAATTTCTAATCGAGTAATATTATTTTGTTCATCTGTAAGAATACTTATTCCATCCCAAAATCTGATGGAACAATTTTCTCCCCAGTTATTTTTCTTTATCCAATTTTTTCCTCCGGTGCTATTATAAATTCTCATTAATAGTGTTTTTATCTTGGTCTCTAGATTTGTCCTTTTCCCTGATTGTGTTATCTGTATAGTGTCTACTAATTCACTTTCTTTATCTTTGAATATAATATTGGCTTGTCGGTTGTCATAAGTTTCATTGGGACTTATAGCGAAATAAAAAGTATGTGTAGACTGAGCATGTTCCTTTTCTTCTGTAATCCAAGAAACGTCAGGAAGATAGAGCTCGTAATCGATGTTACTGTTTACTTCTATTTTCAGTATACCACCTTCCGGTCCAAAATTTTGTTGGTTGGCTGTGGCTGTCAATTGGGGAATATTTCCCTCTTGGTAAACAGTGATGCGCTCAGATAGAGTTCCATTGGTTATAGTAATACCAGCTTCACGTTTGCTTCTGGAAGTATTGGGATATACTTTAAAGTTTAACTGAGAAGTTGTAAGACCACGGGTTTCGGTTATTGAAGGATTAATCCAGTCTATATCTTCATCTATAGAATAGCTGAAAGTTGTGTTGGATTTTATTTCGATAGTAAAATCTCCTCCTTCTTTATTCATTTCTATTTTGTTGGAACTAATGAGTAGTGCATCTTTTTGTTTTTGTGTTATAATGATATTTTTTTTATCAGAACCAACAAGTAGAGCAATGGTTGCATTTCGCTCATCGTATGTTTCGTTTCTTGTAGTATGGATAGTTAATATTGCTTTTCCTGCACAACCTTTAAGTGGATATACGCTACACCAGTTGTCTGAGCGTGTATTTATGATGGAAGCATTCCAATTGCTTTTGGCTGTAAATTCTATATTTGTTTCTCCTCCTTCCGAGTCGAAACAATGAGTTAATGAAGAAGGAGATATCTCAATCTGAGAATCATCTGGTATAAGAGTAGAAGTATTTGAATAGTTGTCATTTTTTTTGCAACTAATACAAAATAAAAATGTTAGAATGAAGAAGTAAAGATTTTTCATAGTGAGTTATAATTTAGGGATTATTAAATGAAATATATTGTTCTCTTTAGCTTTTTCATAAAGCTCGTTCTTTTTTACTTGACTCTGTCTTACCTCACAAATTTCAGTATAAAAAATAAGAAACCTGTCATTAAATTACCCTATGAAGGTTGGGTAAATTTAATGACAGGTTAAGTGATAAATACTAAAATGTATTCTAGCTAGTAGAATAGAAATTTATTCTGAGGGCATTAAATCCTCTTCTGTTTCAAACCGCAGGGAATCTCCCAAGGCTATGTAGATGGAATCACTGTCGCTATAATGTGGATAATAATCGTTGCAGTCCCACGAGCGGTCCAGTTTTTCTTTCGGTTGCGGGAACTTTGCCACATAGAGTGGAGCCAGCTTGGGGTCGGCCAGCACTTTTTCCATGAAGTAGCCGAACACCGGAAGTGCCGTGCGGCTGCCCTGTCCCAGTTCTCCCGTGCGGAAATGGATGCTGCGGTATTCTCCTCCTACCCAGGCACCTCCCACCAGGTTGGGACTGACGCCCACGAACCAGGCATCGGAGTGGTTGGACGAAGTACCGGTCTTCCCGCCGAATTCCGTCCCTTTGTCAAAGATGCGGAAGCGCCAGAGAGCCTGTGAAGTACCTCTCGGACAAGTCAGTCCTCCTCTCAGCATCTGTTGCATGAGGTAAGCACTGGCGTAGGGGATAGCCTGCGTTTTTTCCGGTTCTTCTTCGTAAATGACATGTCCGTCTTTGTCTTCCACCCGGGTGATGAGTATCGGGCGGATGGCTTCTCCGTCGTTGACTACCGTGCCATAAGCCGAAACCAATTCCAGCAGCGACACATCGGAAGCGCCCAGACTCAGTGCTGGAGTCTCTTCCAGTTGGGTGCGGATACCCATTTTGCGGGCAGTAGTGGCTATTTGATGAATACCCACTTCGTGAGCCACATTGGCCGCGATGGTATTAACCGACTGGGCAAACGCCATTTTCAGCGACATGGTATCGAGTGTGGCACCTCCGTTGGCATTGTGCGGCATCCAGAGTTCCTTCTCTCCGTTTTCTTCCACTTCCCAGGGGATGTTTTCGTCTACGCGCAAATCACAGGGGGAAAGTCCCTGGTTCATAGCCTCTGTATAGACAAACAATTTGAAGGTGGAACCCGGTTGGCGTCGGGAAAGCACCTTGTCGTATTTCCATGATTGGAAATTGATGTCGCCTACCCAGGCTTTTACTTCTCCGGTATGCGGGGCGATGGCCACGAAACCGCAGTGCATGAAGCGTTCCATGTAGCGGATGGAGTCCATGGTGCTGAAGGTCGTATCCTTTTGTCCCAGTTGGTAGTCGAACACCTTGCAACGATGAGGCTGGTTCAGGTAATAGAAGATGGAGTCGGTCTGGTTGCCGTATTTGTGCGACAGATACTGGTAGGCCGGTGTCTTTTCGGCCAAATCCTCGATAAAGTGTGGAATTTCTTCCCCGCTTCGGTCTCTCCATGGAGCTTGTGTGCCCCAGTGCGCATTGAATTTTTTCTGTACTTCCTGCATCTGCCGGTCGACGGCCTCTTCCGCATAACGCTGCATCCGGCTGTCGATGGTGGTATAGATTTTCAGTCCGTCTCCATATAAGTCGATGTCATTCTCCTTGCACCAGCTTTTCAGTTCGTTGGCCACAGCTTCGCGGAAGTAGAGAGCCAGTCCGGTGTTGTAGCTTTCCTGTCGGAATTTCAAGATTGTGGGCAACTGCCGGATAGAGTCGAGCTGGTGTTTGTTCAGGAAATGGTGCTCATACAGTTTGCCTAATACCACATTCCGTCGCGAAAGACTGTTTTTCGGATTGATACGAGGGTTGTAATAAGTGGTGGCTTTCAGCAATCCAATCAGGGTCGCCGCTTGTTCCACGGTGATTTTGTCGGGCGTGGTATTAAAATAGGTATGGCAGGCCGTTTTGATACCGAAAGCGTTGCTGCCGAAGTCCACGGTATTGAAATACATGGTCAGGATGTCTTCCTTGCTGTACAGCATCTCAATCTTGACGGCAGTGACCCATTCCTTGGCTTTCATGATGAGCAGTTTTACACCGGGAATATAACCCAGCAGACCTGTGGAATACTGTGAGCGGACTTTGAACAGGTTTTTCACCAGCTGCTGGGTGATGGTGCTGGCACCTCGTGCTTCCCCGTGGGCAATGTAGTCCTTTGCCGCTGCGAAGACTCCTTCGAAGTCGATGCCGAAATGCTTGTAGAAACGCTCGTCTTCCGTATAGACCAGTGTCTTGACCAGAATGGGAGAGATATCCTTGTATTCCACCGGTGTACGGTTCTCTGAATAGAATTTTCCAATCAGTTTCCCGTCGGAACTGTAGATTTCCGACGCAATGTGCTGTATCGGTTCCTTGATGTTGAACATGCTGGGTGATTTGCCGAACAGCCACAGAAAGTTGAGGTCAATCATAATCAGCAGCACAATCAGCGAACAGATACCTGTCAGGATGGCCATGCCGGTACGTCCATACCACGGCAATTTACGGAAAATACGTACATACCATTGGATGGCTTGTTTTCCCGCCTTGAGAATACGGCGGATTGTTTTTCCTAAGAATTGAGTAAGGTAAAGGATGTATTTTTTCATATTTCGTTGTTTAACCATGCATCAATCAGTTTTCGGGCTATGCTCAGTTTCTTGGGGATTTCCGGCAGGTGGTCGCGGCTGTAGAAGTCGCCTGCACTTAACTCTTCGTCTTGCAGCTTGATGGTGCCGCTCTCATATTCCGCATAATAGCCTACCATGATACCGCTGGGGTAAGGCCAGGGCTGGCTGCCGAAATAGGTCAGGTTCTTGATGCGGATGCCTGTTTCTTCCCTCACTTCGCGGAGAACGCATTCTTCCAGGGTTTCGCCTGGTTCCAGAAAGCCGGCCACCAGTCCTTTGAATGTACCTCGGAAATTACGGGCGTGAACCAACAATATACTGTCTTCTTTCTTAATCAGTACGATGACAGCCGGAGAGATGCGCGGATAGATTTCCAGTCCGCAGTGGGGACAGCGTTTGGTGATGGGCCCTGTCTGTTCCGTGGGCGTACCGCAGGCCGGACAAAAACGGCTTTGTTTGTCCCAGGTCAATATTTGGGAAGCCTTTCCGGCACACTGGTATTCTTCCAGTGGGAGGATGTCATAAGACGCCCTTAAGTCGGTCGGAATAAAGGAATCCTCCTTTCCGTTCAGTGCGTCGGGAGAGAGGGCGTACGCCTTGGCCGGGTGTCCCTGGATTTCTCCGATGGCATGTATCGTCGTATCGGCAGTGACTCTTACCGGAGGTTCCGTGGCATAAGGAATGTGAAACCTGTCACCTTCCTTTACGACCAGAAGCTGCTGGCCTTGACAGAAGATGAACCAGCCGCACAGTTCTTTATTATCTTGTTTCATGTTGTTGTGTACTTATTTGTTTAATCCTTTCATGGTGAGCTGGATACGTTTCCGTTCACGGTCGATGCTCAGCACTTTTACCCGTACATGCTGGTGGATGCGAACCACTTCGGTCGGGTCGCTGACAAAGCGGTCGGCCAGTTGGGAAACATGTACCAGTCCGTTTTCCTTGATACCGATATCGACGAAACAACCGAAGTTGGTGATGTTGGTCACGATGCCGGGCAGTTCCATGCCTTCCTGCAAGTCGTCCAGTGTACGTACATTTTTGTCGAATTCAAATACCTGGATTTTCTGGCGTGGGTCTCGGCCGGGCTTGTCCAGTTCCTGAAGAATATCTGTCAGGGTAGGGAGGCCCACGGTATCGGTGATGTATTTCTTCAAGTCAATTTTGCTGCGCAGCTCCTTGTTCTTCATCAGGTCGTTCACACTGCAATGCAAATCCTTTGCCATTTGTTCCACGATGGGGTAGCTTTCCGGATGTACCGCCGAATTGTCCAGTGGGTTGGGAGCCTGTGGAATGCGGAGGAATCCGGCGCACTGTTCGTAGGCCTTTGCTCCCATTCTCGGAACCTTGAGCAGTTGCTTGCGGGATTCGAACGGGCCGTTTGCCGTGCGGTAGTCTACGATGTTCTGTGCCAGTGTCGGGCCTAAGCCGGACACATACGTCAGCAAGTGCTTGCTGGCCGTATTGACATTCACACCTACCAGATTGACACAGCTTTCCACTGTCTGGTCGAGGGCCGCCTTCAGTTTGGTCTGGTCTACGTCGTGCTGGTACTGTCCCACTCCGATGGATTTGGCATCAATCTTGACCAGTTCGGCCAGCGGGTCCATCAGGCGGCGGCCGATGGAGACGGCACCACGGACTGTGACATCGTAGTCCGGAAATTCTTCGCGGGCTGTTTTCGACGCCGAATAAATGGAAGCTCCGTCTTCACTGACCACGAATACCTGTACTTCCCGGTCGTAGCGCTGACTGGTGACAAACTGTTCCGTTTCGCGGCTGGCCGTACCGTTTCCAATGGCGATGGCTTCAATTTTATATTGTTCCACCAGCTTCACGAGCTTGCGTGCAGCCTGTGCATATTCCGATTTGGGAGGGTGGGGATAAATGGCTTCGTTGTGCAGAAGTGTACCTTGGGCATCCAGACAGACCACTTTGCAGCCGGTACGGAATCCGGGGTCGATACCCATGACCCGTTTTTGTCCCAACGGAGGGGCCAGCAGCAACTGACGGAGATTCTCTGCAAATACACGAATGGCCTCTTCGTCGGCTTTTTCCTTGCTGAGGGCTGCAAATTCAGTCTCGATGGCAGGTTTCAGCAGCCGTTTATAGGCATCGGATACCGCTTCCTCCACTTGACGGCCACATTCATTGTTCGTCCGTACGAATAGCCTTTGCAGTCGGTCGTGGCAGCTCTCTTCGTCTTCCGGGAAGATGGACACCTTCAACACGCCTTCCGCTTCTCCGCGACGGAGTGCCAGCAGGCGATGGGAAGAGCATCTTTTGAGCGGTTCACTGAAATCAAAATAGTCACGGTACTTGGCGGAGGCTTCTTCCGATTCTTTTCCTTTCACCACTTTGGCTTGGATAATCGCCTGTCGCTGAAACTGGTTGCGCATCAGGTGGCGCGAACGTTCGTCTTCACTGACTTGTTCGGCCAGGATGTCGCGGGCCCCTTTCAGGGCATCTTCCTCGTCTTTCACGTCGCCTTTCACAAAAGCACGCACTTTGGTGCTGAGGTTGTTTTCTTTCTGCATCATCAGCAGCAGGGCCAGCGGTTCCAGTCCTTTGGCCCGTGCGGCCTCTGCCCTGGTTTTCCGTTTGGGCTTGAAAGGAAGGTAAATGTCTTCCAGTTCAGTCGCGTTCCAGCAGGCGGTGATGCGCGCTTTCAGTTCCGGTGTCAGTTTCCCTTGTTCCTCAATGGTGGAAAGTACGGTCTCTTTCCGCTTGGACAGGTCACACAGTTTTTCATATCTTGTTTGAATGTCTCCTATCTGTACTTCATCCAACCCTCCGGTAGCTTCTTTCCGGTAACGGCTGATAAATGGAATGGTAGCTCCTCCCTGGAGCAGCTTGAGTGTGTGGGCGATGCGATGTTCCGGCAGTTTAAGCTCGGCGGCAATCATCCGGCTGAAATCTTCCATGTAAAATGTGGTTGAGTTATATTGTTTGCAAAAGTAGTGAAAAAATGGGAAAATCGTAGTGTGGAACGGCCTTTCGTTTTTTAGTATTTTAGGAAGTATTCTGGTGGAATATCGGGAAGTTCTCGTATCTTTGCAACAGTTATGACCAATGTCAGATAAAATGAAGACTAGACCAATCTATTTTATTATTAGCCTGATCACTTTGTGGGGCATGAGTCACTTGCAGTTGTGTGCAGCCGACAGTCAGACCGTGACACTGAAATTTTTGGAAACCAGTGATGTGCATGGTTGTTATTTTCCTTATGATTTTATTCAGAATAAACAGATGAAGGGCAGCCTGGCTCGTGTGTTTTCCTACGTGAAGGAGCAGCGGGAACAATACGGGCAGAATGTCATCCTGATGGATAACGGTGATATTCTTCAGGGACAGCCGGTGGCCTATTACTATAATTATATGGATACTACCTCGGTGCATGTATGCGCCGCCATGTTGAACTATATGCGTTACGATGTGGGCAACATGGGTAACCACGATGTGGAAACCGGGCATGCCGTGTACGACCGTTGGGTGAAACAGTGTGAGTTTCCGGTGTTGGGTGCCAATATTATCGATGCCAAGACAGGCCGTCCGTATCTGAAGCCTTATCAGGTGATGGAACGGGATGGGGTGAAGATTGCCATCCTCGGCATGATTACTCCGGCCATACCTTCCTGGCTGCCCGGACAGCTGTGGAGCGGGTTGCGCTTTGAAAGCATGAGGGCTTGTGCGGAAAAATGGGTAAAGGAAATCCAGAAAAAGGAACATCCGGACATCCTGATTGGTTTGTTTCATTCGGGGCCGGAAGGAAACCGTTTGGACAATACCATTGAGAACGAATCGGCCGAAGTGGCTAAAAACGTACCGGGATTTGATGTGATTTTCATGGGACATGACCATACCCGCTGGAATGAAAGGGTGGCCAATGTGAAAGGCGATTCTGTGTTGTTGATAGATCCGGCCAATACGGCAAAGGTGCTTTCAGAGGTAACCTTTACGGTGCAGAAGCAGGATGGAAAAGTGGTCTCCAAACAAGTGGAAGGTAAGCTGGTGAATATGAATGCGTATGCAGTGGATTCTGATTTCATGAATACATTCCAGGAGCAGTATGAGACTACTTTGAATTTTGTTTCGCGGAAAATCGGACGGATAGAACATACTATTTCTTCGAAGGATGCCTTCTTTGGTCCTTCTGCCTTTATCGACCTGATTCATCAGTTGCAACTGGATATTACCGGGGCAGATATTTCTTTCTGTGCCCCACTGTCGGCTTATGCGGAAATCCAGAAAGGGGATATCTGTGTGAGCGACATGTTCAACTTGTACAAGTTTGAGAACATGCTCTATACCATGTTGCTTTCCGGAAAAGAGGTGAAGAACTTCCTGGAAATGTCGTACGACCTCTGGGTGAACCAGATGAAATCGGCCGATGACCATTTGTTGCTGTTGAACGAGAAGGACAATGGATTCGGGCGTTTCCGGAATCCCAGCTTCAACTTTGATTCTGCGGCAGGCATTATTTATACGGTGGATGTGACCAAATCGCGTGGCGAAAGAATTACTATTGAGCGCATGGCCGACGGAAAACCCTTTGAATTGGATAGGCAATACAAAGTGGCAGTCAATTCTTATCGTGGAAACGGGGGAGGCGATTTGCTGACTAAAGGCGCAGGTATTCCCAAAGCAGAATTGTCAAAGCGCATTGTTTTCTCTACCGACAAGGATTTGCGCTATTACTTGATGAAACGGATTGAGGAAGTCAAAGTACTGGATCCGAAGCCGCTGAACCAGTGGAAGTTTATTCCGGAGGAATGGACCGTTCCGGCGGCACAGCGTGATTACAAGCTTTTGTTTGGAAATAATTATAGAGATTAGAAAGAAAAGGGAAATGTGTAGAGGTTTTCGTAAGCATCTCCGGGTATGGGCATTTTGTCTGGCAACTTTGTTTGCCTCTTATTATGCCGCTACGGCCTTGTTTGCCCATGTACATGTGGTGAACGGGGTGATGCTTGTACACTCGCATCCCTTTACCAAATCCCATTCTCATAACGACGGCCAGACACTGGCCCTTCATTTTCTTTCCAGTTTTCACTCTTTGGAAGCAGGGCAGACAGACTTGGAACTTCCGAATCTGTATGTGCTTTATTCATTGGTGGAAAAACTGGAAATCTCTCCTGTCGTGTCTTCTTATGCGGCAGGAATTTATCTCCGTGCTCCTCCCATACGATAGTTCTATTGGAGATTTGAAGAACTTAGTATGAATATTTTAGGAGCAATTAATGAAAAAATATATCAATTTGTGGATGGGAGTGGTATGCACTCTCGTCAGCTATGCGTATGCTTACGCAGAAGGTCCCGTCAAAGAGGGAAATGCCATTGTGGGGCATGTGATTGAAAAGGGTTCGGAGGCAGGTTTGCCTTATGCGGCCGTGTTGGTAGTGGAAACCGGTGAAGGTACCGTGACAGACGGAGAAGGTTATTTCCGTTTCAAGAAAGTTCCGGAAGGAGAATATTCCGTGAAGGTGCAGATAATGGGTTATGCCACGCAGATAAAGAAGGTAACGGTCAGCAAGGATTTCGTGGTCGACATGCATTTTGTCATGGAAGAAGAATCCATTATGACCGATGAGGTGGTGGTTTCGGCCAACCGGAATGAAACCAGCCGGAAAGTGGCTCCGGTGGTGGTCAATGTGATGAACAACAAACTGTTTGAGATTGTTAACTCGACCAATCTGGCTAAATCATTGAGCTATCAGTCGGGCTTGCGGGTGGAAAACAACTGTCAGAATTGCGGTTTCCCTCAGGTCCGTATCAATGGGCTGGAGGGACCTTATTCACAGATTCTGATTAACAGCCGTCCGGTGATGAGCGCGTTGTCGGGGGTGTATGGACTGGAACAGATACCGACCAACATGATTGAGCGGGTGGAAGTGGTACGTGGCGGAGGTTCTGCCTTGTTCGGGGCCAATGCCGTGGGAGGTACCATCAACATCATTACCAAAGATCCGGTACGCAATTCGTTTCAGGTGGCTTCTACGATGTCGAACCTGAACGGAAAGGTATGGGAGCAATACATGGGAGCCAATGCCTCACTCGTTTCGTCCGATAACTCGTACGGTATTGCGCTGTATCAGTCGTACCGTAACCGTAATCCGTATGATGCGGATGGAGACGGGTTCTCTGAATTGGGAAAACTTAATATGAATACTTTCGGGTTGCGGGCTTATTATCGTCCTACTCAGTTCAGCCGCATCAGTCTGGAATATCACACGACGAACGAGTTCCGTCGTGGCGGTAATAAGTTCGATTTGCAGCCGCACGAAACGGATATCACGGAGCAGACCAAACACATCATTAACAGTGGAGGTTTGACGTACGATGTGTTTTTCAACGAGTACAAGCATAAGCTTTCGGTCTATGGCTCGGCTCAGCACATTGACCGTAACAGTTATTATGGGGCAGAGGAGGCTTTGAATGCATACGGAAAAACTAAGGACTTGACTGCCGTGGGAGGAGCCATGTATGTGGGCAATATGGATAACTGTCTGTTCTCTCCAGCTACTTTTACGGGAGGAGTGGAATATCAGTATAATTCCTTGCACGATGTGATGACGGGCTATCAGCGTGACCTGCGGCAGAATGTGAAGATTGCCAGTGGATTTGTGCAGAATGAATGGAAACTGGACTATTTCACGATTCTGGCCGGATTCCGGTTGGACAAGCATAATTTGGTAGACAAGGTGATTTTCAGTCCGCGCGTCAATGCGCTTTGGAAACCTTCCGACAAGCTTCAGGGACGTTTGACTTGGTCGACAGGTTTCCGTGCTCCTCAGGCTTACGATGAAGATTTGCACGTGGCAGCCGTGGGAGGTGAAGCGATGGAAGTCCGGTTGGCCAAAGGCCTGAAGCCTGAACATTCCAACAGCTTCAGCGGATCGATTGACTGGACAGCCAATTTTGGACATTTCCAGTCGAACCTGCTTATAGAAGGGTTTTACACGGCTTTGAATGATGTGTTCTATTTGGAAAGTATAGGGACAGATCCTGTTTCAGGTACTTCCGTGCAGGAACGCCGGAATGGAAACGGTGCCCGGGTGTATGGAGCCAATATTGACTATAAGATTGCACATGGAAAGGAAGCCCAGTTGCAGTTGGGCTTTACTGTACAGCGCAGCCGTTATACGGAGGCTGTGAGATGGAGTGAGGATGAAGATGTGGCAGCCATCAAGCGTATGCCGCGCACACCGGACTATTACGGGTATTTCACCTTCAGTTCTGCGCCTTTGAAGAATTTTGATTTCTCTCTTTCAGGCGTCTATACAGGTCGGATGATTGTGCCTCACTTTGCTGGCTATATTGAAAAAGACCGCTTGGAGCATACACCCAATTTTATGGACTTCAATCTGAAACTGAACTATACGTTTGTGTTGAATGACCATCTGAAGTTGCAGGTGAATGGAGGGGTACAGAACATCTTCAATGCGTTTCAGAAAGATTTGGATAAAGGCGGAAAACGTGACTCGAAGTATTTCTATGGTCCTACGCAACCTCGTACTTACTTTATTGGCATCAAGTTCTTCAATTGATGCACGGATAAAATAAATAAGAGTGTCTTTTTAGCGGTGTCTTCTGTCAAGGCACCGCTTTTTTGTATGGACCCTCGCTTTCTTGTTACAAAAATTGTGTGAAATAAGTCAAATCGCTATTTTTGTGGGAAAAATTAAAGATATATGAAAAAGACAGTATGGATTCTTACACTTGGATTGTCACTTTGCGGAAATGCTTTCGCACAGAATTTCGATGATTATTTTGTAGACAAGACCCTTCGTTTGGATTATATATTCACGGGAAATGTCGACAAGCAGGATATTTGTTTGGATGAGTTGTCATCGCTTCCCCAGTGGGCAGGGCGGCATACGCATTTGTCGGAGCTTCCTTTGGCTGGAAATGGCGAAATCACCATGAAGGACAAGGCAACAGGAAAAGTCATTTACCGGACTTCTTTCTCAAGCCTGTTTCAGGAATGGCTGGGTGAGAAGGAAGCCAAAGTGCTGACCCGTGGATTCGAAAATACATTCTTAGTACCTTATCCCAAACAGCCGGCCGAGATTACCGTGACTTTGAAGGATGCCTATCAGAAACCCAGTGCCACATTGACGCACGAGGTCAATCCCAAGGATATTCTGATTCACCAGCGAGGTACGGGCAATCTGACTCCTCACCGTTATTTATGGAAGGGTGGGTCATCGGAGAAGTGTATTGACGTAGCTATTATGGCAGAGGGCTACTCGGCAAAGGATGAAGAACTGTTCTATAAGGATGCGGAAATTGCCTGTGAGTCTTTGTTTGAGCATGAACCGTTCAAGAAACTGAAAGACCGCTTTAATATTGTCGCTGTATTCAGTGAATCAAAAGACAGCGGGGTTAGTATTCCGCGGAACAACGAATGGAAGACCACGGCGGTCAGTTCCCATTTTGATACGTTTTATTCCGACCGCTACCTGACTACCCGGAGTGTAAAAGCCATTCACAACTGGTTGGCAGGTATTCCGTATGAACACATTATCATCCTGGCCAATACGGATACGTATGGGGGAGGAGGCATCTATAATTCCTATACATTGACTACAGCCCATCATTCCATGTTCCGCCCAGTAGTGGTGCATGAGTTTGGTCACAGCTTTGGAGGCTTGGCGGACGAATATGCATACGATGAGGCACCGAGTCCGTTGTATCCTTACAGCGTAGAACCGTGGGAACCCA
>ENA-OURV01001960-OURV01001960.1-human-gut-metagenome-genome-assembly--contig:-NODE-1960-length-15199-cov-3.489633_pt1 | contig 15199 bp, 14 predicted proteins | sample MGYA00242141_ERZ509072 | MGnify/ENA primary metagenome ERZ509072 (study PRJEB26280, sample SAMEA2338763) | human gut metagenome | biome: human gut; feature: human-associated habitat; material: faeces... | reverse complement strand
TCACTTTTATGACTTTATTAATTTAAATATCTACATTATTTTGATTATATTTTAACATTTTTAGATTATAAAAAATGCCTTAAATAATTAAGGCATTTATCCAATCAAAACGAAAACATCTTCATCGCTATGATTTAGTAATTCAGTTAAATCTTCATACATAGTATAATCATTAATAAACCAATATACGTTTTTTGCATGTAAAAATAAATATTCAATACACAAAAATTATTTTACCTTTATATTTTTCAATGTTAATCATAATTATATTTTGGTTTCCAATTATGACTCTATCTACCTTTGGTAAATTATAATTTGGTTTAAATAAATTCTTTAAAATTTATATCCCCCCCTATTTACATTTTTAAATTACGATACTAACTAGTTTATTTGGGACTACAATAATCTTTTTAGGTATAGCACCGGCAAGATTTGCAATAATTTTAGGACTATTTAATGCCAATCTTTCAAGTTCTTCTTTTGGAGTATTAATAGCAACTTGTAGTTTATCACGCAATTTACCATTTACTTGTACCACAACAGTAATTTCTTGGTTAATAGTCTTATGTTCTTCGAATGTTGGCCAACTTTCATATGTTATTGTGTTAGTATGACCTATATAATTCCAAAGTTCTTCACCTAAATGTGGTGCGAATGGATAAACCATCTTAATATATCCTTCTAGATATTCTTTTGGCATAGTAGGATTTTTATAAGCTTCATTTGCAAAAATCATAAGTTGCGAGATTGCGGTATTATATCTTAAATTTTCAATATCCTCACTAACTTTTTTAACTGTTTGGTGATAAATTTTTTCAAGCGAATGATCATTTTCATCTATTTTCACAACTTCAGTAACTAAACGATAAACACGTTCAAGGAAACGTCTAGCACCATCTACACCAGTTGTTGACCAAGGTTTCATAGCATCAAGTGGTCCCATAAACATTTCATATAATCTTAAAGTATCAGCGCCATAGCTTTCAACTATATCATCAGGATTTATTACATTACCTCTAGATTTAGACATTTTAACTCCATCTTCACCTAAAATCATTCCTTGATTGAATAATTTATAGAAAGGTTCTTTTGAAGTTACAATGCCGCAATCATATAATACTTTATGCCAGAATCTTGCATATAGTAAGTGTAGTACCGCATGTTCTGCACCACCAATATATAAATCAACTGGAAGCCAACTGTTAACCATTTTTTGAACATTCGGATCTGTTAAATCTAACATTTTACCATCATCTTTTAGCAAATATCCAATATAATACCAACAGCTACCTGCCCATTGTGGCATAGTATTGGTTTCTCTGCGTCCCTTTACACCATCTGCTCTTGTTACTTCTAACCATTCTTTGGCATTAGCAAGTGGACTTTCACCAGTACCAGATTTTTTAAGGTTAGTCATTTTAGGTAATTCTAATGGTAAATCCTTTTCATCTAATAATTCAATAGTACCATCTTCCCAGTGAATTATTGGGAATGGTTCACCCCAATATCTTTGTCTTGAGAAAATCCAGTCACGTAAACGATAGTTTACTGATAACTTACCAATATTTTTTTCGACTAAGAATTCGCCCATTTTTTTAATAGCATCTTCTTTATTTAAGCCATTTAAGAATCCTGAATTAATGTGTATACCATCTTTAGTATATGCTTCTTTGGTAACATCTCCACCTTCTAAAACGGGAATGATATCTAAATTAAATTTCTTAGCAAAGGCATAATCGCGTTCATCGTGAGCAGGTACTGCCATAATAGCTCCTGTTCCATAACTTACTAGCACATAATCAGCAATCCAAATAGGAATTTCTTTTCCATTTACGGGATTAATTGCATATGCTCCTGTAAAGCAACCAGTTTTTTCTTTATTTAATTCTGTACGATCTAAATCAGATTTAGCTTTTGCGAAATTAACATACTCTTTTACAGCATTAAGTTGTTCTGATGTTGTAATTTTTTCCACTAGTGGATGTTCTGGAGCAAGTACACAATATGTAGCACCAAACAATGTATCACAACGAGTTGTAAACACCGTAAATTTTTCTTCACTATTTTTTACTTTAAAATCAACTAGTGCCCCATTACTTTTGCCAATCCAATTTCTTTGCATTTCTTTAATTGATTCAGGCCAATCAATTTCATCTAAATCTTTTAATAATCTTTCAGCATAAGCAGTTATTTTTAATACCCATTGTTTCATAGGACGTTTTTCAACTGGGAATTCACCACGTTCACTAACCATCTTACCATTTACGTTAATTATTTCTTCGTTAGCAAGTACAGTTCCTAATCCTTCACACCAATTTACTTCGATTTCCTTTAATTCAGCAAGACCTTTTTTGTATAATTGGCAGAAAATCCATTGTGTCCATTTAAAGTATTCAGGATCACATGTTGCAATTTCTCTAGTCCAATCGTATGATAAACCAAGCATTTTAATTTGTCTTTTAAAATTAGCGATATTTTTATAAGTAAATTCTCTTGGATCATTTCCAGTTTTTATCGCATATTGTTCAGCAGGAAGACCAAATGCATCCCAACCCATTGGGTGCATTACATTAAAGCCTTTCATTCTTTTGTATCTACAAATAATATCGGTTGCGGTATAACCTTCAGGATGACCTACATGTAAACCAGCTCCACTAGGATATGGGAACATATCCATAGCATAGTATTTAGGCTTATCAGAATAAGATGGAGTTTTAAATGTTTGATTTTTATCCCAATATTCTTGCCATTTTTTATCAATTTGTATGTGATTATAACTCATTTTTCTATTCTCCTATTTGTTATCTTTATTGTTAGTTATTGAATTCGCTAGTTGTTGCAATGCATAATATCTTATGGCAATTAACAAATAAATAACTGAAATTACTTCTCCTAAAATGTAAATTATTGCGCTTGACCAAAAAATTGATAAAACATTAAACACGACTCTTGGTGTATATGTTAAAACGATTAAAGAAAAGATCTTTTTGAAAGGTAGTCCCATCTTATAATATAATAGTTTTACTACCACCGCAAAAATTAATGCTTCAAGTAAAAAATTTATTATTCCAACAAGATAAGTTATCGGACAAGTGGTAAGTAGAATTAGTGTCTTATTCTTGTTATAACATGATACAACTAATTCATTTATTTTTCTTGCAAAGCTAGTTTTATTACTACTTACACCACCAAAATCGATAGGTACAGCCCCTAATTTATCATAAGTAATTTTCATTGCTTGATAGTTCATTTTTAAACTTGCAACATTTTGCTTGCCATCATCAAAATGATATTTTTTACCCTCATAAGTAGAAACAAACAATCTTGCATGATCTTTAGTAAATTGTAAGAAGATTAATGATTTACCAACCATTTCATTAGGTAATTGATATTCAGTAAGTGCAAGTTCTTCATTACTGAAAAGCATTACAAAACTACTACCATTAAAATCTTTTACATATACATACTGAGGAGTTGCATTATTTTTAGTCATTTCTAAAGTAATACTTGAATCCTCATTTTTAACTAATGCGTAATTTATTGTTTCTGAACTAGCAAAACTATTTGTAATGCTATCTTGTTGATTTTGGTTTAAACCATTAAAAGTTGTCAATGTCATAATGTTTGGTAACACATAAATCAATACTAATAAAAGAAAATATAATAATTTCTTTCCAAATTTTTGATCAACGTATTTATATATTTTACTAGGTTTTATTAAGCAGTCTTTAAACTTATTGTACATACCTATTACTCTCCTTTTTTTAGATATTATACCATATTTTAGCAACATTGTAAAACTTTATGAAATTTGTTTTTTTACACAATTTATTTTTTTAGAAAAGGTTTTCATTTTTAACTTATTATAGTTGAAAAATAACTTTAAATATGATAAAATAAACGTGTATACGAGGAGGTATATAATGACGAACAAAATATTCAAAAAAACAATGTTTGCACTAACTATTTGTGCATGTTTGTTCTCACTAACACTTTTCACAGCAAAAGCTGGTTCTGTTTCTGGCATTAGTTATTTAAATGCTTCCGTTGGTGAAACTTATGATAAAGTTGGCATTGCCTACCACTGTTCAGAAGATGAATCATATGTTTTATATGGTACTTCTATTAGTGGAAATAGTATAGTAAACCCTACAAAAGTAGAATCTACTTCTATCCTTTGGAAATATGATGCTACTGAAGAAGATAAAACTAAAGGTTATGGATTTGACGAAAGATATGTTTGCAAAGCAAATTTAACTGATTTAAAGCCTGCTACTACTTATTATTATCAAGCAGTTTCAAGTTCAGCAAAATCTGAAATTCAACAATTTACTACCGCCAGTAATTCTGGTGAAAAAAAGGCTTTTCTATTCTTAACTGATATTCAAAGTTCTGGTTCTTCTTTTGGAAATGCCGAAACTTTAATGCAAGCATTATTAAACAATACTGTAATTAAACCTAATCTAGTATTTATGACTGGTGATCAAGTTGACCGTGGTGGTATTGAACAACAATGGATTGATTATTATAAATACGTTCCTTCACTATCAAATATTTTACAAGCAACTCTTCCTGGAAACCATGAATATTATTTAAACAGCGGTGGTAGTTATGTTAGTAATGAAGTTTACAACCAATTCTATAACAACCCTCTTAATGGTCCAAGCGATCGACTTGGTTCTTCTTATTATTTCGTTTATGACCAAATATTATTCATTATGTTGGACACTGTTAAGACAAATTATAGTGTTAATGCTCAACAAGAATGGTTTAGAAATGTTGTAAAGAATAATCCTTCACAATGGATTATTGTTGGATCACATCCAGGCTTATATGCAACTGGTGCATATTCTGAAGATGCAAAAATCATGCGTAGAAACTGGCTAAAAGTATTTGAAGAATGCCAAGTGGACTTAGCTCTTAATGGTCATGAACACGTTTATGCTCGTAAAAATATCCGTTACAATGGAAATCCATCTAGTGAAACTGCTGGTCCAAAAGATGAAGATTTTGGTATAACATATTTAGCAGGTAGTGCTGCTGGTTTGAAACTTTATGGTGATAAAGCAAAACCTTCACTATTAGAAGATTATGATTACTATGACAAATTTACTAATAATACAGGTTGCATAATCACTGTTAGTGACAACCGTATTGAAGTCAAACAATACACTGGTGGTGGTATTAAAAAAGATGAGTTCACAATTGAAGCTAAACGTCCTAAAACTATTGAAAATATCACACCTGAAAACGCTATTGATTCATTCAATTTAGAATATGATCCTACTACAGAAAAAGTTAGAATTACTTGGGCTGAAGAATTATATGGTAACGTACAAGACATATTTATTAAGGGCGGTTACAAAGATAAAGATACTATCGTAGTTTCTTCAAGTAAATTATGTTACAAAGAATACAAAGTTGTCGATACAGAACTTAACTGGAATTGGCATATTACACTTACAATGAGAGATGGAACAGTTCTTGAAAAAGATTTACCACTTATTCTAAACCCTGATATAATAAAATATCAAATTACTTATGATCTAGATGGTGGAGTAAACAACCCTGATAATCCAACTGAATATTGTGGAGGAGATTTACCAATAGAATTAAAAGATCCTACTAAAGAAGGTTATGAATTTGTTAAATGGACTTTAGATGGTCGTCGTGCAACAGGCATAAAAGAAGGAAAAACAGGCGATTTTCATTTTGTTGCAGAATGGAAAAAGATTGTTCAACACACAATAACATTCAACAGTGATGGTGGAACAGATGTAGAATCTCAAACTGTTACTGAAGGTGAAAGAGTTTCTGAACCTGCTGCTCCAACAAAAGAAGGCTATACTTTCATTGGTTGGTACGATGGCGATACAAAATTTGATTTTACTACTAGAATTGCAAAAGATTATACATTAACTGCAAAATATGAGCAAATTTCTACTGGAAAGAAAAACTGTAAAAAGAGTTCATTAGCTGTTATTTTAGCTAGTACATTATTACTTTCTTCTTGTCTTGTAATATTTAGAAAGAAAAAATAATTAGCAATATAAAAAGTTAGCATTATTATGCTAACTTTTTTTTAATCTATTCCTTTTAATGATTCTACCATATTAATCTTTTTATTCTTTTTTGTTATAAAGAAACTTACTACGAAAGATAAAAGGCACATTAATAAACTCGTATGTAAATAAGTTATCCAACTTAATACAGGTACCATTTCATATTCCGATGTATGTTTTTTATTAGAATTTTTAAAGTTAAATCACCAACAGGTAACCCCATTACAAGACCGATTATTGTGAGCCACAAATTTTGGCTTATTAATAATCTTCCATTTTTTTATCTTTAAACCCCACTACTTTGACTATATATGATTTTTCTTCACCAACTTTTAAATCAAGCTTTTTTGCAAATATATAAGCCATTTTTTTCCATCATGATTAAGTATTTAATCTCCAATGTTGATATATTCATAATTATATCTTTAATCTTTCTTTAATCTTTGCCAATATTTTCTTTTTTTACTACTTTACAGCAGCTTTCTCTATGAGGACAACAACAACATCCTGATGAACAACCTGGTTTTCCTTTTTTCTTATTTACGATTTTTAATATAAATGGAAGAAAAACCAAACCAATAGCTACTATCATTATTATATATTCAAACCATTTCATATTAACATCTCCTTATTATTTAATATTATTATTTTGCAACATTTAAATTCTTTTTAACACGACGACTAACGTTCATTGCAAGAACTACTATACCAGCAATTAATAATGCAATTACTAATAAGCCTAAAATCCATGAGAATTCACATAATGTTCCAATCCAGTATACTAACAATGAAATTACATATGAAGCACCTAACCACCATGCAATTGTTACTAAGAAGCCTTTCTTACTACTTTCAGATTTAGCAGTAGCAACTGCAGCCATACAAGGTAATGTAAATAAGTTATATACTGCGAATGCATAAATTGCGGCATTGCTTAATTCGATTGTACCTTCTTCTAATCCAAGTGAAGCCATTGTTGCAACAACATCTTCTTTTGCGATTAAACCTGTAATAGAAGCAACTGAATATTTCCAGCCATCTGCACCCATTGCCCAACCAAGAGGATAGAATACATACTTTAATAATCTACCTAAATCAGCTAACATACTATCTTCGATTTCAACCATTCCTTGCCAGAATGCCCATTTGAAATTAGATAAGAACCAAATTACAATGATAGATGCTGTGATAATTGTTGAAGCTTTGTATAGGAAGTGTTTGAATTTTTCCCATAAGTGTGCCATTAAGTTCTTAACTTGAGGTCTATGATATGCAGGAAGTTCCATAATGAATGGAGGTACTTCATGATTCTTGCTGAATAACTTCATGATGATTGCAGAAACAATTGCAATTACGATACCGAATAGATAAATTGAGAATACGAAGATATCACCTAAGAAGTGTCCACTTACTACTGCAGCTAACATAGCCCAAATTGGAGCTTTGGCACCACAGCTGAAGAATGGAGTTACTCTAATTGTCATATCACGTTCTTTTTCATCTTCAAGAGTTTTTGTAGCCATCATAGCAGGAACGCTACAACCAAATCCCATTAATAGTGGAATGAAGGCTTTACCAGATAAACCAAATTTTCTGAATGCTCTATCCATAATGAAAGCAACACGTGCCATATATCCAGAATCTTCTAGAATTGATATGAATAAGAATAATAGTAATACTTGTGGAATGAAACTAAAGATAGAATCAATACCAGTTAAGATACCGTCTACTACTAAACCTGTATACCAAGTTCCTTCAGGCATGAAACCATTGAACAAATCAATAATTGATCCTGTTAACCAACCCATCCAACTTTGTAGGAAGATACCGATTGATGGAACACTAATTCCAGTAAATACTTCACCGGCTTCAAGAGCTTCTTCAACTAAGCCATCATATCCCATTCCTGTGAAGAAATTAATCCAGCCTGGATTTGTTACTTCTACTCCGAATAAACCATTTAAGAATAGTAAATCTTCAGAGAAAACTAAATGGAATACTACAAACATAATTAGAAGGAAGATAGGAATACTCCAAATACGATGAGTCAATACTTTATCAATCTTATCAGATTTTGAAATTGTATTATCTTTTTCTTTCTTAATTACTGTATTAGAGAAATTACTTGTAATATATTTATATCTTTCATCTGCAACGATTGCTTCAAAGTCACCATCAAAAGCAGAACTATCAACTTTTGATTTTAATTCGCTTACTTCCGCAATAATATCTTTATGATTAGCAACTTCTAAGTCATCATTTTCAATTAATTTTATTGCATGGAATAATGGACTACTTACTCTACTTTCAAATTGTTCAGCAGTTTTATTAACTAATGCTAATAATTCAGCGTTTTGAATTACTGTAGTTCCTTTTCTAGGTTTCTTAGCGATATTGTATGCTTTTTTCATTAATTCATCAATACCTTCACCTTTTAAGGCACTAATTTCAACAACTGGTACGCCTAATTTCTTTTCTAATTCTTTAGTTAAAATAGTAGTACCTGATTGTTTTACTACGTCCATCATGTTTAATGCAATAATCATTGGTGCATCTACTTCTAACAATTGAGTTGTTAAATATAGATTTCTTTCTAGGTTAGTTGCATCAACAACATTGATAATACAATCTGGATGTTCATCGATAACAAAATTTCTTGAAACAACTTCTTCTGGTGTATAAGGACTTAAAGAATAGATACCTGGTAAGTCAACGATATCAACCTTATCACCTAATTTTTTATAAACACCTTCACGCTTATCTACTGTAACACCTGGCCAGTTACCAACGTGTGCAGTTGAACCTGTTAATTCATTAAATAGCGTAGTCTTACCACAGTTAGGATTTCCCGCTAATGCAAACTTCATTATTCAACAACCTCCATTAATATTTTGTTAGCTTCATCTTTTCTTAAAGTTAATTCATAACCTCTAATTGTTACCTCAATTGGATCACCAAGTGGAGCTAATTTTTTTAAATAAATCTCTGTATTAGGAGTAACTCCCATATCAAATAGTCTTCTTTTGATTTTGCCTTCAGCTTCAATCTTTTTAACTATTCCCTTTTGACCTACAACAAACTCGTTTAAATGTTTTTCCATTTTATTTTATCCTTTCTACGCAACGATTATTTTTAATGCTGTATCTTTGTTTAAGGCAAGTGTAGTGTCCAAAACCTTAATTATTAAATCATTTGCAGAATGTGATACAACTGTAACTTCTGTACCAACGCAAAGTCCTAAACTTAATAAATGATGTTTTGTCTTTTCATCTGTTAATATCTTAGCAATTCTTATTTTTGTTTCTAATGGTGCTAAAAATAATGGCATATTATTTCCTTTCTAGTTAGCAATTGCTAACCAATTATACTTTTTAAAAGTCACCTTATTGCCGGTGACCGTTAGCCGTCGCTAACTAATATTGCTTTCAAAAACTACCGAAGTTGGTAGTAAGTTAGCAATTGCTAACATCACTAATATTATACTGATTTTTTTAATAAAGTCAATAGTTTATTAGTGAAAAACGTTTACAATAGTTGCATATTTTTATAATCTATGATAAAATTAAGTGCATGCTAAGGAGTGATGATATGAAAATACATGAATCAGCAGAAGATTATCTAGAAAGAATACTAGTTTTAAAGAACCAAAACGGAAAAGTTATCTCAATTGACATAGCTAATTCAATGAATTATTCTAAGCCTAGCATTTCAAGAGCAATGAAAAATCTTAAAGAAGCAGGCTATATAGTTATTAATAGCAAAGGTGAAATTGAACTAACCGAAAATGGCGCAAGGATTGCCAATAGAATATATGAAAGACACATTTTATTAACTAATTATTTTATTAAACTTGGTGTACCTGAAGAAATAGCCAAGCTTGATGCATGTCGTATAGAGCATGATCTTTCTGACGAAACTTTTGAAGCAATCAAAAAACATGTATTAAAAGCAGAAAGTATATAAAAAGAGAACTAAATTACCGCAGTTCCCATAGGGAATTTTTCGGTAAGTCGCAGGGTTCAGAGTTAGGCGTGGCGTGATGCCACGCCTTTTCTCTTGCTTTTGTTATCGGTTGTTTTTATCAAGTTCGTCGCCCCAAAGTGGTCTGTCGATTGCCCCGACGAAGTTGTAAACGATTTCTACGGTCTGTCTGTAATGTCCGTCAACCTTCGTTTTCTCGTGGACGATAACTTTGTCGATAAACGAACGAAGGATTTCGGGTGTGAGTTTTTCAAAACTGCTGTACTTATGAATAAGCATCATAAAATCGAGGATTTTATCGTCTTGCTCTTTTGCTTTCTCGATTTCCGATTTCAGAGTTTTTACCCGTTCTTTCAGCGCGCTTTGCTCCGATTCGTATGTATCGCTCATTTTTAAGTACCGTTCTTCGGAAATTTTCCCTTCGACCTTGTCCTCGTAAAGGCTCTCAATGATTTTATCGAGTTTTTCGATGCGTTCTTCCGAAGTTTCGATTTCTTTCAGATTCTCTTTGATCTCCTTTTTCGTTTTCGATTCTGTGCTGCTTTGCAAGGTCTGCAAAAATCTCTCGTTTTGACTTTTAGCAAACTGAATCGTGCGGCGCAAGTCGTCCTGTATAAGCGCCGTTATCGCTTTTACGGTTATCTGATGAGAAGTGCAAGTTCGTTTCAAGGTTTTTCGATAAGATGAACAATTAAAGTATTCCGATTGCTTTGTCGTCGAACAACGGCAAAGATACATTTTCTTTCCGCAGTCTGCGCAGTACAGCATACCCGACAGCGGACTCATTTCGCCCATATCGGTAGGACGGCGCTTGCTTTGTCGTATTTTTTGAACGGTTTCAAACGTCTGCTTATCGATAATCGCTTCCTGAGTGTTCTCAAAGATTACCCAGTCGTCTTTCGGCGTATAAATACGTCGTTTTGACTTGTAAGACTTCTTAAATGACTTGAAATTAACGGTACAACCCGTGTACGCCAAGTTCTCAAGAATACCAACAACAGTTTTCTGCTCCCATATTTCCGAATCTTCCCGAATTTTTTGCGAAGTAGGTAAGCCGTTCTTATGACAATATACGACGGGAGTATCTACGCCGCGCTCGGTGAGTATTCTTGCGATCTGCGTCGGACCGTAACCTTGAATACAGAGTTTGAAGATTTCTTTTACGATTTCCGCGCCTTTCTCGTCTATAATCCATTTCTCTTTGTTTTCGGGATCTTTCTTATAGCCGAGCGGCGGCATGCTCGTAATGTGCTTGCCGGCATTGCCTTTTGCGCGGACAACTGCTTTAATCTTCTTACTGCAATCTTTGGCATACATCTCGTTCAGAATGTTCTTGAACGGCGTAATATCGTCGTCGGGATTGGTTTCGCTGTCCACTTGGTCGTAAATAGCAATAAACCTTACGTCGGCTTCCGCAAGATAATATTTCGTGTAATATCCCACAAGAATATGGTCACGTCCAAATCTTGACATATCTTTGACAATAACAGTAGAAATTCTTCCGTTATCCACGTCGTCCATCATACGCTTGAAATCGGGACGGTCGAAGTTACTGCCCGAATATCCGTCGTCCACGTAGAATCTTACGTTGCGCAAGCGGTTTTCGTCCGCATACTTTTGCAATAGCATTTTCTGATTGCGGATGCTGTTTGAATCGCCGTCCAGATCGTCGTCGCAGGAAAGCCTGCAATAGCAAGCCGTCCATTGTTCTTCTGTGCTTTTTACTTTCTTATTTTTAATTGTCGGTTGCAAATTCATTGTTTATTACCTCCCGAATTGCAACTTTCAAACGATGACTTATGAGATAACCGAACGGAAGGCTTTAAAGCTTCGTCTATATTCCGTTCGATTATTCTTTTTGTAATGTCGAACGCCGTGTTGTCGGCATCCGTTCTTTCACGGGAGATAACGGTGTAAACCGTATTCCCGATCACTTTTTCGCGGCTTCTTATATATTCGCCGTTCGGTTGTTTCAAGTAATAGGTAAATATACTTGCCGTGGGTTTTGTTGATATAATGGTTTTTGCTTTGTTTTCCGTAATTTTAATCTCCTTATCATTGATTTCAATTACGCAAAACGGCAGGAAATAGGTTACGGCAAATCAGTAGTCAGGGTGCCGTTTTCTTTCTTTTTCTTCAAAGTCTCGTATCCCTCTTTAATGAGGCGGACTTTGGTTATGTCGTTTTCTTCGAGAAATTCGTTTATTTCATTAAAAAGCGCTCTCGGTATCATCGTGCCGAAGTTTCCGCTTGCCTGTTTTCTCTTTTCCTTATTCTTTTCTTCATACTTCCTGCGCGTCTTGCGTACAGGCGTATCTTCCTTTCTTTCCATTACGCTTAACCTCCGAAATATTATTCTCGTATTGATACATATTTTATCCTTTTTCAGATAAAAAGTCAAGCTCTGATGGGTAATAGAGGGAAGATAGCCCTTAAATTTTACTTATAATTGTTGTTTTTGTTGTGCTTTTCGTACCGGTCGCGTTCTTCTTCGATTTCGCGCTCTATCTGTTGTAGCCGTGGAATCCGCATCGTTACGTCCGGCGTGAACATAGAGAGAACGGAGTCAAAGAAACTGCCGATGGTTTTCGGCTTACCTTGACTTATCCGCTTATATTCCGTAGGATTCATTCTTGCAAGCGTTTTTCCGACGCGGGCGTAATGCGAATCGCTGTCCTTTTCCCGTTGCAGATTTTCCGCTTTCTTCGCATATTCGAGCGTTTCACCCATAGAGCGGTCAAGCCGTTTTGTCAGGTCTTTATTTTCCGCCGTTAAAGCAACGACCTGTTCTTGCAACCGTCCGCGCTTTCGGGGAATATCTCCGTTCTTCGCCTCGGCAAGAGCGTCTGCATAAACCTGATTTTCTTGCCGTATCGCCTCGGCTTGTTCGATTATTTTCTTTGCCTTAAATTCCGCCGTGGAAAGGTGTTTTGCCTGACTGCCTTCCTTGCCGCGCTGTAAACCGTACTTTTTGCCGACAGCGTTGTAAAAGTCAGTCTGCAATTGTCGTAGTTGCGATTTGTCGAACAATTCTTTACTGCAAAGCCTTCCGTCCGGCGTGATAGGGACAAGATTCAGGTGCATATGCGGCGTGGTTTCGTCCATGTGAATTACCGCCGATATTACGTTTTCCGTTCCGTATCTATCTTCAAAGAATTTGGTACAGTCCGAAAAGAAGTTGTATTGCGATAATTTCGATAGTCCGTCAAAGAACGCTCTATCTGCGCCCACAACAAAAGAGTTCATCACGACTGCGTCTTTGCGCGGAGAGAGAATTAACTGAGTTATTCGCTTATTGATGAACTCGGTGTACGATCCGTCGGGGTTGTGCATATGATAATTGTACTTTGTCTTTGAACTGTCTATCTGCGGATTGTCCGACTTATAATTCTCGTCCCGTTCGTTCTCGCGTTCGATAGGGGCGACGTCTTGCTTATGGCATTTTTCCATGTGACATACTAAATATGATATTGTGGTTTCCTCCTTTCATTTTGATTTAGTGGCGTTGGGCAAAGTGTGTAGTAGAGAGTGTCTGCCGCTATTATTTTTTGTGGACACACAGCCTCGCAGAGCCCACGAACTTCGCTCGCGAAGTATAGTGGGCTACACTTTGCCTAACCTGTTTTCTTTTTGCTTCCTGTTTGCTTCCTGTTTGATTCCAAAGTTGCGCCCGCTTATGGCGGACGATATTGATTGTAGTTTTTCATATATACCTCCTGATTTTTAGCGTGAAAAAGGTCGCTGATTATCTTTCATCACCGACCTTAATGTGCGTTTCGGTATAAGCCGTAACGCGGTATTTAATTGTCCGTTTCTCTTACATAATAAAGCCTCCTTGTTTTTGTCTTAGAATAAAAAAATCCGCACGAATGCCAATCAACCGTTAAACGGTAATCTTCTTCGTGCGGATTAGTTCCGCGTATTAAATTGTAGGTTGCACTTAAAAAATTGTACAACAATAAAACCCACACCTCAAACCGCATTTTTACGGTTGAAATGCCTGTCGCAGAAATTGCTCGTTCACAAACGCAACTCTATGGTAAAGCGACAGTAATTCTCCGCTACGATTCTATGCCGTAGCGATGTTCACTTCCACGTCAGGGGAAGGAATAATAAGTATACTCCCTACAATTTATATATACCCACAATAGCAACAATTCAAACACATGTTCGTAATTGTATTCTTATTTTAGCATCTCTTTTTCATAATGTCAACAGTCAAATGTCCACAATTATGGACATTTGAAAAGATTTTCATATCAATTCAAAAGCTCACGCGTAAAACTGATTATACGTTCCTTTGTAAGCAATCAGCTTTTCGAAATTTCACCGTACGATAATACGCCCTTTATTTAGTATTTTTTAACCATAGTTTCTGTATGTACGTTATTAACAAAATAAATACTTGTATATCTTTGCATAGTAGTCGATTAATTCTTCATTAATCTCTGTTGGCACGCACTGATACATAAATCGATTCCTTGCTTTTATCATTCCATAAATAAAATTTCGATCTCCCCAAAGAGGACGTTCTATATCAATAGCATATTGTAATTTTCCATGATTAAAAATAAAATTAGCAGTGTTGCAATCAGTTAAAATAAAGGCACTTTCCGTCAACTCAGGTACAATATCAAAACCCGCAAGCAACTCTGCTTTTAGTTCCGGATTAGCGCTTTCTATTAATGACTTTAAAAAGGATGTCCATGAGGTGTGTTCCGATTTGCCATATCTGTCTATAAAGCCGAAAGAAGAAGATTTAATTTGAGCTACTTGCTGAATAAAAGTCGCTATCTGCGACAGTATCGTTGTCTCGCAAGCTTTGTTATAAAATACTTGCCCGTCTTTTTTCTCTTCTTCTAAAACGACAAAGTCATCAACAAGCTCGCCCTTATCGTATATTTTATCTATTTTTACCACAGGAAAATTATGACTGATTAGAATGTCGTGTGAAAACTTTTCGATATAATAAGATTCGTCTGTATTTGGTGTATTATAGCTTGCTCGCGCAATTTTAATAACTTTATTGTCTCTGCTAAATATGTAATGCTTCTCGCTATAATTGAAAGGCAAATATCCAAGCGCTTTCAAATTATTATAATATGGTTCTTTTTGAGGTTCATTATGGACAGTTGCGGATGTACTTCAGAAAAGAT